>ERZ1047472.700-NODE-700-length-28781-cov-7.831268_pt1 | contig 28781 bp, 31 predicted proteins | sample MGYA00383095_ERZ1047472 | MGnify/ENA primary metagenome ERZ1047472 (study PRJEB29581, sample SAMEA5548365) | metagenome | biome: marine; feature: coastal; material: water | depth 1 m | study: Short-term variability in the microbial, nano- and picoplankton dynamics... | reverse complement strand
TGACCCCAAACTACCCTCAGTCCACACAATACGGTCCATACAGCGGGTGATCTTCCAAGGCCCGGCGCCGACGACGCTGGTCGATAATATCCGGATAATTCCAAAGCAGGTTCATGGACAGGTCGGACTGATCCGCCGGGTTACCCAATGCATCGATCATTACCTGGGCATCCTCCTCTATCCAAAGATCCTGTGGCAGTGCGCAAAGCATCTCCATCACCGCCAAGATGACCGCGTCATCGGTAGTACGTTGATCCGCAGCCTGCAAAGCCCACTGCCAGATACCCTCGCTGTCTATTTCTAGAGCCTGCCAAGACTGTAGCTTGGCTAGAACTTCCTGACGGTCCAAAGCGCTCATATTATTTCCTTAGGTCTCTTATCCGTCGGTCTCTGTTTCAATTCGAAGCTACGAAAGCTGCCATCAGCCACACCGATGTGTCACCAATATGGCCAACTGGGAATGGGACGTTCTATCCTCAAAAGCCACCTGTGTTCGATGCTGTTATTCTACTCGGGAACCGCTTAAGAACCTACGCGATGAGGTTGTGTCCAAGCCACAAAGGTTTGATCATTCGACGAGCTGCTGATGCAAATGACGGTGCGATTATGAGCGCGATAAAAAACTCTGGTGTCCCCCAAGCAGCCTGTGAATTCCAGTTCATTCACAGCTCAGGACCCGGCGGGCAGCACGTCAACAAAACCTCTACTGCAGTGGAGCTACGTGTGGATACAACTCTTCTAGGGCTCGATGCCTACGCACTGAATCGGCTGATCTCCCTTCAAGCCAATCGCATCAATAAACAGGGTATTTTAGTTGTGCAGGCAAGCAGCCATCGCTCCCAACTAAAAAACCGTCAGCAAGCCCTTGCCCGGGTTGAAGCCATGATCCAAGCAGCCAGACAGCGGCCGAAAAAACGGATCGCTACCGGTCCCAGTCAGTCAGCCAAACAAAAACGTGTCGATCGAAAGAAGAAACACGGCACCACAAAACAACAGCGGCAAAAGCCCGACTGGTAAGTCACCTAGACAAACAGGCGCAAGAGCTAGGTTAGGCTTTTTCGCTAGAGACTGGCGCTTTCTTGCTGAACCAAGAAATTCACTACGTCCAGCATGGCCTCGGTAGACCCAGCCATTGTGCCGGTGACGCGGTACTTGCCGTTGACGATGAGAGTGGGGACACCCGTTATTCCATAGGCCTTGCTTTTCGCTTGGGCCTGCATCACCCGGCTACGAACAAAGAACGAATTAAAGGCCTTGGTGAATGCGTCGGCGGTCACGCCAGAGGCATCCACAAACAATTCGGCCATTTTCGTCTCGTTTCGGAGGTTTACTGGCTTTACGTGGACGGCCTCAAACAGCGGCATGTGCATTTGTTCGCTAACACCCAAAACTTCCGCGGTATAAAACGCTTGAGCCATTAACGCCCAATCACTGGAAAAGACCGCAGGTAGTCGGCTAAAGGAGGCGGCGGCAGGCTTGCCATCGCTTTCCCAGCGCTCCAGTACCGGATCAAAGCTGTAGCAGTGGATGCACATGTAGGAAAAAACCTCGACCACCTCCACTTGGGGCGGCTGGGTATCTTCCAGTCCCGTCTGCACCGGAACGTCGAGGCGCTCGTAGTGAGTGCCTTCGACGAATTGTTGTTCAGCCAGTGCCCAAGGTGAAGTGAAGAAGGCAGCCAATACGATGATGATGGTCTTCATGGTCTTTGTGCACATCGTCTATCTCCGTCACGATTCGAGTTTTCGATACCGTTCTATTTCGAGCGGATTAATTTAAACCGCTGATGTAATCGGCCAACACTGCTATCTCGCGATCAGACAATCCGCGAGACACGCCGCGCATCATACCGCCATATTCTTCGTCGGATCGGCGAGCGCCTTCGCGATAAGCAACCAGTTGCGCTGCGGTATAGGCCACAGATTGACCACCAATTCGTGGGAACCCTGCTTGGGCATTACCGGCACCGTTGGGGCCGTGGCACGCACTGCACGCTGCCACACCTTTCTCTGCGATGCCGCCCTTGTAGATCTTGCGAGCCAGCGCAATGTCTTGATCGCTTCCGGTAGCTTGAGCGGCCTTGGACGGCAAACTTGCATAGTAGGCTGCAAGGTCATCCAAATCTTGTTCGCTCTTGCCAACAAGTTGGGCGGTCATCAGCGCAACATCACGCTCACCGGATTGAAACATTTTTAGCTGCTTGGCCAAGTAACGTTCATTCTGACCTGCCAGCTGGGGATAAGAGGGATCAATGGCCGAGGCACCGTCTTGACCATGGCAAGAAGCACAAACCATTGACCCGGCTTTACCTGCTTCAGGATCTCCGGCGGCCAACGCTTGGGACGTAGTTACGCCCAAGAGCGCAGAAAGGATCATTAGTTTTGCTGCGGCGATGCGAACACTCATTTATGTTTTCCCTAATTCACTGACAAATCACTGATGCGACATCCTTGAATCCGTGCGATAAAACACAGCTTGGATGCGCCCTAATAAAACTCGTGGCCAAGGCTATATCGCATAACCCATGGCAATTCTTCGTACCGACCTGCAAGGCTGCTCTGAGCATATTGCGCCAGCGGTGATACACTGCCTCCTACCTTCCGACCCCATTTAGCTACAGGTGCCGAAATGCCATGCGCGTTTCAGCGCCGGTAAGGCCGCGAGATTATATACAAGATGACCGAGAATGTGTCTTTGCCAGAACGTTTGGAAGCAACCTTTTTAACCAGTTCACCTGACTTAAAACGTTGCCCCCCCATTGAGGGTGCCGAGGTTGCTTTTGCCGGCCGCTCAAACGCCGGTAAATCCTCTGTGCTTAATCAATTAACCGGCAACCGACGCACAGCGAAGGTCAGTAAAACACCCGGCCGCACCCAATTACTCAACTTTTTTGACGTGCGAACCGGCGGCCGACTTGTGGACTTACCCGGCTATGGCTACGCCAAGGCAGGCAAGGAGGCGCAAAAGAGCTGGCAAAGCGCCGTCAACCACTACCTATCCTACCGTGACGCGTTAACAGGCATTGTTCTGGTCATGGACATTCGACACCCCAATCAATCCTTTGACCAAGAGATGTTGAACTGGGCCGAAGCCAGCGAGCTGCCGATTCATGTGCTGTTGAACAAAGCCGACAAGCTCAGTTTCGGCGCGCAAAAGCAGGCGGTGGCTAAAATTCAAAACCTGTACAAAACCCACCCAACCGCGACATTTCAGGGGTTCTCCGCCGCCCGAGGCCAAGGCAAGCCAGAGCTGATGGGCAAACTGCTGGATTGGCTGGCGACACCCATTGACCTGGAGATCTGAACATCGCTGGATTTGCCCATCCACCCAGTGGACTCATCGGGGCGATTTAGTGAGCCTGATCCCAATTCTCGCCGACCCCGGTGTCCACTACCAAGGGAACATTGAGCGATGCAGCCTCAGACATGCGCTGAATCACACCACGATCTAAGTCGGCCACATCAGCCTCGGCCACTTCAAAGACCAATTCATCGTGCACCTGCATGATCATCCGAGCATCCAAACCGCTGCTGGGTAGCCATTGTTGAACCGCCATCATGGCAAGCTTGATGATGTCTGCAGCGGTTCCCTGCATGGGCGCATTAATGGCCGTTCGTTCGGCGGCCTGCCTTCGCGGTACTGCCTTGGCGTTGATCTCTGGTAAGTAAAGCCGGCGGCCAAACACCGTTTCAACAAAACCTTGCTCCGCCGCCACTGCCTTCGTTTCTTCCATATAACGAAGCACGCCGGGATAACGGTCAAAGTAACGGTCTATGTAGTCTGCTGCGAGGCCACGAGAAATATTCAACTGCTTGGCTAAACCGAAGGCCGACATACCGTAAATTAGGCCAAAGTTTATGGCCTTTGCACTACGGCGCTGCTCATCCGCCACCTCATCTGGAGCCAAGCCAAAGACCTCTGCAGCGGTAGCCCGGTGAATGTCTTGGTTTTCCGCGAAGGCTTGAGTCAGCCCTGCGTCTCCGGAAAGGTGCGCCATAATCCGCAGCTCGATCTGAGAGTAGTCGGCGGCCAACACCAGATTCCCCGGTGGTGCTACAAACGCCTGTCGAATGCGCCGGCCTTCGGCATTGCGAATGGGAATGTTCTGGAGGTTGGGATCTGATGACGACAACCGCCCGGTGGCCGTCACCGCCTGATGATAGGAGGTATGGATGCGGCCGGTTTCTCGATTTATGTCTAAGGGCAGCTTGTCTGCATAGGTTGACTTGAGCTTCGCAAGGCTCCGATACGCTAAGATCTTTTCCGGCAACTCGTAGTCCTGGGCCAAATCTACCAACACCGGCTCAGCAGTAGACGGCTGGCCTCCTGGGGTTTTCTTCAAGACCGGCAGACCCATCTTGTCGTACAAAATCACCTGCAGTTGCTTCGGGCTGTCGAGATTAAAATTCTCGCCGGCCAACGCCCAAACCTCTTGAGTTAGTTCATTCAATCGGTCTGCCAGCTCGGCACCATGCTGCTTCAACATGCGCCCGTCCACTAGGGTGCCCCTTCGTTCCACTTCCGACAGAATGCGCACCAAGGGCATATCAATGTCGCTATAAACTCGGCTCAAACTTGGCTCAGCCTGTAGCTGGGGATACAGGCAGTGGTGCAATTGCAAGGTAACGTCCGCATCTTCTGCAGCGTAATCACCGGCGGTTTCTAGCGGTACCTGATTAAAGGTGAGCTGCTTTGCGCCCTTGCCTGCCACGTCCTCAAAGTGGATAGTTTTGCGATCCAAGTAATAGCCGGCTAGGGCATCCATATTATGCCGGGTAGCGACGCTGTTCAGCACATAGGATTGCAGCATCGTGTCGTGAATCGGGCCCTCAATGGCCACGCCGTATCGTGCCAACACGCTCATATCGTATTTCAGGTTTTGGCCTACCTTAGCGATCGCGGAGTTTTCAAGCACTGGCCTCAGGGCGGTGATCGCCGTTTCCAACGAAATCTGATCCGGCGCACCGGGGTAATCATGAGCAACCGGCAGGTAGGCTGCGCGTCCTGGACTGACAGCAAAGGAGAAGCCCACCAGCTCAGCGTCCATGTAGTTGACGCTGGTTGTTTCCGTATCGATGGCGAACAACTCCTGTTCGCTAAGGCGCTGGACCCATTCGCTTAACTGGCCCTCGTCTAAGATCAGATCGTAATCTGTTTCAACCTGCTCCTGCACAACCTCATTTGCGCCCACTGCGTCGTTGGCACCACCCACTGGTTCAACCTCTTCCAGCCAGGATTTAAATTCGAATTCGCGGTAGAACTTTCCGAGCACTGCCACATCCGGTTCGGTAGGCACCAGATCGGCAAAATGGAGCGGCAGATCTACGTCACACTTTATCTGGGTTAGAGCGCGAGACAGCGGCAGCTGTTCAAGACTGTCGCGCAAGTTCTCACCAACTTTGCCCTTCACTTCCTCCGCCTTAGCTATCAGCTCATCCAGCGAACCGTATTCATTGAGCCATTTTGCCGCCGTCTTTGGGCCAACCTTTGGCACGCCAGGAATGTTGTCCACGGTGTCACCCATCAGCGCCAAATAGTCGACGATCTGCTCCGGGTTCACACCGAACTTTTCTACAACCCCTGCTGCGTCCATGGTGGTTTCCGTCATGGTGTTAACCAGTGTCACAAAGGGTGTAACCAGTTGGGCCATGTCCTTGTCGCCGGTGGAGATAACCGTGTGTTTCTGTGACGCTGTCGCTTGAGCCGCGTAGGTGCCAATGACATCGTCTGCTTCAACGCCTTCAACCATGACAAATGGCAACCCCATGGCCTTGATCATTTCATGTAGCGGCGCAATTTGTTCCCGCAGGTCGTCGGGCATAGAGCTTCGGTTCGCTTTGTACTGCTCGTACATATCGTCACGAAAGGTTTTGCCAGGCGCGTCGAACACTACCGCCAGCGGACTTGTGGGATAGTCCTTTGCCAGCCGCCGCAACATGCTGATCACACCGCGAATCGCCCCGGTCGGGTGGCCACTGGTACTGCGTAAATCTGGTAACGCATAAAACGCGCGAAACAAATATGAGGACCCATCAACCAGCACAACAGGGCCGTGGAGTTCTGTCGCCTTGGGCGTTAAATTGTCGACCACGTTAAGCTCCCGTCGCTTGTGATAATTCTGGAATCAATTATGGCCTTACTCGCACCACAATCGCTAGAAAGTGTGCAGCGTCGCACCCTCAAAGCGCTGCTTCTTTGCCTGCTTGCCACTGGGGCCCTAGCAGGATCGCTTACGTCTCATGCTGCCCAGCGCGGCCCAGATGTGGTGGTTATCGCAGAAGAAGATCGGATGATTTACGAGTTTAGGCAAAACGGACAGCTGCGCATGATCCGAGTAGTGCCGTCGTTTGGAAAGCCTTACTACCTGGTGCCAAAGGATCCCACCCAAGCCGGGGGAGACCTGCGGCGCGTTGAAAGTCTGGTGCCTAGCTGGGTGCTTTGGGAATTCGAATAGGCAACGTTTCTGACCTCCTCGACCAAACGTTCATACCACCATGAAGCAGGCACTTTTTTATTTTGCTTGAAGCAGATAAAGCCCAAAGTATTCATCTTTATCCAGCCAATGCTTTAAGCATCGAAAACCAGCGCTTTCTGCCAGTGCCATAAACTCCGACGGTGCATACTTGTAGGAGTTCTCGGTATGCAATAGCTCTCCCACCTCAAAGTCGAAAACGGCATCACCGATGTTCACTTGCTGAGCCCGTGTGCTGCGCAAAAACATTTCAATACAGCCCTGTTGTTCGTTGTATCGGGCCATATGCTGGAAATTCTCCAGCTGGAAATTTGCCCCAAGTTCCCGATTCAAATGCACAAGGGCATTGAGATTGAAGGCCGCGGTCACACCGGCGGCATCAGCGTACGCTCGTTCTAACACTAGCGGATCTTTTTTGCAGTCCACCCCGACCAGAAAATAACCGTTAGCGCCGAGGGTATCCCCGACCTGTCGTATAAATTCCCGTGCTTGAGTTGGCTCGAAATTGCCGATACTTGAACCGGGGAAGAACCCCACTCGATGCAACTGGCTAACTTGTGCCGGTAAAGCCATGTCCTGAGTGAAGTCCGCGCAGACGGGAAAGACACTTAGTTCAGAAAAGTCCCGTGATAAGGCTGTGGCCGTGCTGAGCAGGTAGTCGCGCGAAATATCCACAGGCACATAGGCACTGGGCAGAAGCGCCTCTAACAGCTTGCGTATTTTAAGAGAGGAACCGCTTCCATATTCGATCACACAGCTATTGTGACCAATTAACTTGGCGATTTCAGGCAGGTGCGCGTCGAATAAAGCCAGCTCTGTACGAGTTGGGTAGTACTCTTCCAGCTCCGTAATCGCTTCAAAAAGCTGGGACCCCTTCTCATCGTAAAAGAACTTTGGCGATAGGCTCTTCGCGTTTTGGCCAAGGCTAGCGCAAACCTCCGACAAGGTGTTGTCCTTAGGGGGGTGCAAGTCAAGAAAGGCGAAGTTTTGGTTTGGAGAATTCATAGATCTTTTGCCAGACGAATGCCGCTAAATTGCCAAGCGTCCTTAGGATAGAAAAAATTTCGGTAGCTTGAACGTATATGATCTCGAGGTGTTGCACAGGATCCGCCACGCAGCACCCACTGACTGCTCATGAATTTCCCATTGTACTCACCAAGAACCCCTGGCAGCGGGCGATATCCCGGATAGGGTCCATAACTACTGCTGGTCCACTCCCAAACATCGCCAAATAGCTGCTTGTTATCAGGGCCCAAAGGCCTTGGATGAAACACACCCTCCTCGACAAAATTGCCGCAAATGACTTGGTCACGAGCCGCAACTTCCCATTCAAATTCCGTGGGCAACCGAGCATCGGACCACGCGGCGAAGGCCGCTGCCTCGTAACCACTGACATGGACCACCGGGGCATCGAGATCCAGCTTGCTTAAGCCGCCCTCCAGTCGATACTCGTACCAGTCGTCGTCATGCATTCGCCAATACAGGGGACGGTGTTGATCCTCTGGCTGCCGATTAGCCCAAGCCTCAGATAGCCACAAGTCTGGGCGACGGTAACCGCCGTCATCCATAAACGCTAGGAACTCTCGGTTGGTAATCACGCGATCGGCTAGAGCGAAGGACCGAACAAAGACCGAATGGCGCGGAAGCTCATTATCGAAGCAAAATCCCGAGTTAGCGCCAATCTCAACCAAACCCGGCCGGAACGCATCAAACCCCAGTGGCTTGTGCTGAATTTGCTCTGACGGGTTGAGGCCCGCTACTTCTTTTTCGCCTCTGCCAGCCCCATCAGAACCGGATACGTATGCTGGATGCAGCGGATTGTGTCCGAGATTGTATTTGATATCTGTCAGCAGCAGCTCTTGGTGTTGCTGCTCGTGATGCAGCCCCAACAACAAGATCCGGCTTATCTCAGCCCAACAATCGCCTTGCTCAGCTAGGTCTAGCAAGGCGCAAACCTCGGCATCCACATGTTGGCGATAGGCCGTCACCTCATCAACGGTAGGTCGGGACAGGTGGCCCCGGCGCGACCGGGGAAATGGCTCACCTACCCCGTTGTAATAGGAGTTAAACAGGTGCTCAAAGGCTGGGTGAAATGCACTGTAGCCTTTGCTGAAGGTTTTCAGAAGGAACGTTTCAAAGAACCATGTGGTGTGCGCCAGATGCCACTTCGGCGGACTCGCATCGGGCATTGGCTGAACGCCATAATCCTCTATCTGTAGGGGCGCGCAGAGGGCTTGTGTAGCCGAACGCGTTTTTGAAAAGGCTGCTACGGCACTTTTGGCGCCGTCGAAATCGGCGGACGGTCGAACCTCCGATGAGTGAGCCATATCTGGCTGAAAAGTAGTGCCCGCGCTCATAGACCACCTTAGTCACGAATGCTGTGAACCCTGAGCGGATATTGGCTTCGACCCTATGATGAATCTTCCTAGCTCAACCTGCCCCCGACCACCGTTGCCTCTATTCGGCAATTGCGCCGCTACGCGAGGTGACCCGGCTTTATCTACAAGCCTAAAACTGTGCCGCTAACGTCTGGAAGGTCAGCCTAATGGTCTCGGCATCGTGTGGCAACTTGATGAACCCGTGATAGTGACCCATTGGGTTAACAATGACGATATTTCCGGTGTGATCCACGGTGTAGGCATCCTCCAGCGCCACTGGTTCAGTGCTACTCGGGGTACTTAAGGGTACTTTGGCAAAGGCCACATTAAGTTGACTCGTTAAAGGCACCAGCGCTTGCCGAGAACCGGTGACGCCAAGAAATCGCGGTGAGAAAGCCGTTGCGTAGCTGCCTAGCTGTTCCAGACTGTCTCGATCCGGATCTACCGACACTAAAATACCTTGGAATAGATCCGCCTGTTCCGGGTCCTGGGCGCGAAGCTCGCGTTCTGCGGTACCCAGAACCGCCATGCTGGTTGGGCACACGTCAGGGCAGTTTACGAAGCCGAAGAAAATGAAGTTCCAACGCCCTTCCAAGTCAGAGCGTTCAAAATCCTCGCCGGTATGCGCCTGTAACTGAAACTCTGCAATGTCCCGCGGCTTGGGCAAAATAAACACGCCCTTGGCTCGCATTTCTTCCTCAGACAACTGGGGTACACGAAGCACGCTGACGACAAACATCACCAGCACTATGGAGATGAAAACCAAACAAAGAAGAACGGTACTTTTAATCGTGTTCACAGATCAGGCCGATATCGGAGTCATTTGAATAGGTGCTTCAAGGCTGAGGCCGAGGAATAGATAGTGATCCACCAACATCAACAAAAACAGTGCGCCCAGATAAACGATGGAATAACGAAAAGTCTCCATGGGTGCTTTTTCGTTTTTGTTGAGAAGTAGGACAATAGCCCAGTACAAAAAACCTGCTCCCAGTGCCAACGCACCGGCTAGGTAAATAGGTCCCGACATTGTAATGACAAAGGGCAAGACCGAAGCGATCACCAGCAATATGGTGTAGAGCAATATATGAAGTCGCGTATAGGCTTCTCCGTGAGTAACCGGCAGCATGGGCATACCGACGTCGGCGTACTCTTCTTTTCTTTCCAGCGCCAAAGCCCAAAAGTGCGGCGGCGTCCAAGCAAAAATAATCAGTACCAGCAGCAAGCCACCAGGGTCAATGCTGTTGGTTACCGCAGTCCACCCAAACAGCGGGGGCGCGGCACCGAACAACCCACCAATGACGATGTTCTGGGGCGTCGCCCGCTTGAGGTACATGGTGTAAATGAATCCGTACCCCACCCAAGACGCTAGGTTTAACCAAGCGGTTAGCGGATTTACGAAAAACCACAAGACCAGCATACCGACCAAGCCCGTGACCGCACAAAACACCATGGCCTGTTGGTTGTTCACACGACCGGTTGCCACCGGACGATTATCCGTTCGGGCCATCTGCGCATCGATGTGTTGGTCGGCGATATGGTTGACCACGGCTGCCGATCCGGCCACAAGAGCAATGCCTAAACTGCCGAACACCAAGGTAGACACGGGCACCGCACCGGGAGTTGCCAAAAACATACCAACAATGGCGCACAGCAACATCAGTACAACAACGCGTGGTTTGCACATCTCGAGATAATCTTGCCAGGAGGCGCCTGTGACAGCTTCACTCATTGTTACTGGGTACTCAGACATTGGGCTGCACGGTCCGCAGCCGGGGCGCGAAGTTTATAGTAACCAGCACCAGCAGCAAGAGGGCTCCAACCGTATTGTGCGCCGTAGCGTTCAGCAGAGGTAGAACCCAAACCACGTTTAAAATACCCAAGGTGATCTGAATAACCAACGCGGCGAGCAGCGCATAACCTACCACTGCCACCTGCTTGACCATTTGGACCACTAACCCGCCAACAACACAGAGCACGATTAAGGCGCCAATTCGGTGGACCCAATGAATGGCGGTCCGGGCTTCACTGGTCATCAAACCGCCCAAGTAGTTGGGACCCACGCTTTGAAAAACATTGAACCCTTGCTGTAAATCCATAGGCGGCGAATAGGTACCGTCGCAACTGGGGAAGTCGTAACAAGCTAGGGCAGCGTAGTTGGAAGAGACCCAGCCCCCTAGGATGATTTGAATTACCACGGCCACGAAGGCCACCTTAGCCAGCAATGACGGAGCAGGCAGTGCTTGAACGATTCGGGAAGCGCCCCCCTGACGAAGGTATAACAGCCAGATCAAGCTGAGGGTCGTGAACCCGCCAAGTAAATGCCCGGTGACAACCTGAGGCCAAAGTTTCAGGGTGACCGTCCAAGCGCCAAAGGCGGCTTGACACAGGATCACCACCATCAGCACACCGGTCAGGGTCAGTGGTGTGTCCTCTGTTTGTCGGCCGCGATACGCTTTAACCAACATCAAAAACACCAGTAGAAGCAAAGCACCGGCGATGTAGCGGTGGCCCATTTCCCACCAAGCTTTGGCAAATTCCACCGGTGCATCGGGGTAAAGGGTTTCCGCTAGGCTGATTTCATCGGCCTGATCCGGAACTGTTAAAAATCCATAGCACCCTGGCCAATCCGGACACCCCAAACCAGCATCAGCCAATCGGGTATAGGCGCCGACGGAGACCACTAAAAGTGCAAAAATGACGCCGAAGCCGGCGAGTTTTTTGATTTGAGCGTTAACCAATTTGAGAGACCTTTAATAGACGTTTGAGATCTGCGAGCAGCAGTTTTGGATTTATGTCCAACGGGTAGAAAAAGACCAAGTTCCCGTTGGGATCGACAATGTAAATGCCCTCTGGCGTTTGTTCGCGCAACGACTGGATGCGGAGCAAGTCCGGCTGATCGTCTGGGATGACAAAAGCTGGTCCTGTCGTTATCCCGCGCCGCACTCGCTTGGCTTCCTTGTTTAACAATATGTGGGCGGCTCTTAGCTTCTGCAATGCCTCGGCACACACAACGTCGCATTGGTCAGCTACTGTCCAAAGCCACCACTGACTGGACGTGGATAGGGGCACACCGTCCGGCGTTTGCCACTGCAGCTGATCTACCGTGACAACGGGTTGGACGAATGTTCCATTGTTGGTAGTGCCCCAGCGTTCGCCGTCTTGGGCAGCAAAAAACAGGGCATAGGACCCTCCCAAAGAACACAAAGCCATGATCAATATGACGGCCAGTTGTTTGCGCCCGCTGGTAGGCCCGTTTTGCTTCGATTGTTCCATAACGCTTCCGTTGTTTATAAGTGGGGTTTGATTCGCCCGTGCTTGGTCTGTTGATGACTTTTGTCGTACTTTCGCAGATCAGCCGCGTTTAACGGGGTGCCTTAGCCCCAGATAGCCGTAGCCAAAGAACAAGACCACTGCAAGACCGAACCAGGTCACGGCATATCCTCGATGTTTGTCGTCGGATAATCGCGACGCGAAAGGAGCTGGTTCTAGAACACTGGGCTGGCCCGGCTCCAATCTCAACTCAACTGGCCAAGCTCCGGAGGCTAACGCCATGCGCTCCACGTTGGCCCTCTGAATAACCTTCGGCCAAGAAGCGCTCCATTGCTGGTCACCCCAGGCCGGTATCAGCCCTAACTGGGGCCAAGCTGTGGCTATCAATGTTATGTCTTGTGCCGGGGCTTGGATGTCGGGTAGTTCATCTCGCCCAGCAGAGGCCGTGAAGCCTCGATTGATTAACAGTTTGCCGTGAGAGCGATCATTAAAGACTTGATAAACCCAAAATCCCACGCTTCCATTCGACACTTGATTATCCAACAGAAAGATCTCGGGGTGGTATCGGCCCGACAATCGCAAAGCTTGAAACGGCTGGGACAGCGTTTCCGGCGATGGCGACAAAGGCAGTTCAGTCAACTTGGCAAGATATTGATTTTCTAGAGCGCGTTTTTGCTCACCCCGCTCTACTTGCCACATACCCAACCCGAGGAGAATCGGCATCATTAGAAAGAAGAATGCAGTCATGCGCCAACCTGGGTCGAACTTCATCATCACTTCACGCTCACAAGCCATTGATACAATGGCCGCGAATCTAAGTGGAGTTGCCTGGCCGTGTTAAAAGTCATTATCGTCATTTTATTAATCTGCGTAGTGCTCAGTCTAATGAGTGGCCTTGTCTTTCTCTTTAAAGATACGGGTAAGCCCGAGAGTCGCAGACTTTGGTATGCGCTTGGAGTTCGAATCACCTTTGCCACCCTGTTGCTATTGGCCACCGGCTATGGATTCTACACTGGTGAACTGCGCATGGGCCTAAACGCGCCTTGGCATGAAACTACTGAAACAGCGAACGTCACGGAAGGCTCCGAGGAGGCACAGTAGAAGCGGATTGCGACCGGACAAAATTGAGTTAACAAAAAAGGGGCATGCTGCCCCTTTTTTGATTCGTGCGTCATGACAACTGGTCAGCTAGAACACGTAGACAAAGAAGAACAATCCAACCCACACAACGTCTACAAAGTGCCAATACCAGCTGGAAGCTTCAAAGCCAAAGCAATCTTTCGGGGAGAAATGCCCCTTAATTGCCCTGAAGAGTTGGATCAACAGCATGAAGGTACCCAGCGTCACGTGAAATCCGTGAAAGCCGGTTAGAATGAAAAATGTCGACCCGTAGATGCCGCTTCCTAGGGTGAGCCCCAGCTCGGTATAAGCATGAATGTACTCTTCTACCTGCAACACCAAGAAGATGGCGCCCAACAAAACAGTAAGACCCAACCAACCGATTAGCTTCTGGCGATTTTGCGACTTGATCGCATCGTGGGCGAAGTGCACCGTAACGCTGGAGCTAAGAAGGATAACGGTGTTGTAAAATGGCAGATAAGCGGTCCAAGCACTAACATCTGTAACGCCTGGCGCCTGCATGCTCTCACCTGGGTTAGCAAACAAAGCAGGGTCAGGGTTTTGCACCACGGGCCACGTCGCTTCGAAAGCAGGCCACAGATAGTTGGAAATACCTTTGTCTCCTTCACCACCCAGCCATGGCACAACGAAGCTTCGGACGTAAAACAAAGCGCCGAAGAAGGCTGCGAAAAACATCACTTCTGAGAAGATGAACCATCCCATGCCCCAGACGTAACTCTTTTGCACTGATTCGTTATTTAGGCCGGCGGTGTTTTCCTCAATGACCTTGGCGAACCAGCTGTAAAGAACCAAAGCCACGATAGCGAAGCCAATGGTTGATTGAGTTGCGTCTCCAGTGCCGCCAGCGCTGACGTCATTTAACCAGCCAGCCAAACCGGTCACCGTTAACATCAGACCAAAGGCCAAAAACACCGGGTACCAGCCGGACTCTGGTACGTAGTAAATCGACTTATCGACGTCGGCCGAATTAGCCATGAGACTCCTCCACTAAAACTATTAACTACCCGCCAGCTGCTGCTAACCGGTCTTGTGAGCCATTACCTTGAATGGCTGATAGGTCCACGCGGTCTGTGATATCAAAAAGAGCGTAGCTCAGATTAATCGAACCCACGTTTTTCGGCAGCTCACGCCCTACGATGAAGCGCATGGGCATTTCGACTTCCTCTCCTGGCTGAAGTATTTGTTGCTCAAAGCAAAAGCACTCAGTCTTGTGAAAGAAATCCGTTGCCGAGAATGGCACCAGCGATGGTATCGCCTGTGCAACCATGGTCTTATTCGTCGTGTTTTTTACAAAAAAACTAACGGTTTTAGCTTCGCCAGGGTGGACCCTCACCGCACCCTTGCCAGACCAAAACTTCCACGGCATACCCTCATTGGTATTAGTCAGAAAATTAACTTTAACGAGCCTAGAGCGATCTGGCTCTGTGCTCGCCTCGTCAAAAACATATGGCCCACCGGTTTTCCCGTTGAGCCCTGTCACTTCACAGAACAAGTCGTAAAGTGGCACCAGGGCGAAGGCAAATCCGCACATACCTAGGACAATTAGCGACGTTTTACGCACTGTCTTTTTGATGCCCGCTTGCTGTGATTGCTCCGTCATAGTGTTCTCGGGCTTAGCCCAATACCTCTTCGTCTTTCACAACCGGTGGCTGAGTGAAGGAATGGTAAGGCGCTGGCGATGGCAGCGTCCACTCCAATCCCTTGGCGCCTTCCCATGACCGCCCTGTGGCGGGGGCTCCAGATCGCAAAGACTTAATAATCACATAAAGGAAGAACACCTGAGACAGACCGAAAATAAACGCGCCTACGCTGGAAATCATGTTGAAGTCCGCGAACTGCAGCGGGTAGTCGGGAATACGGCGTGGCATACCAGCCAACCCTGAGAAGTGCTGGGGGAAAAAGGTCACGTTGACACCGACAAAGGATAGCCAAAAGTGAATCTTGCCCAAGGTCTCGTCGTACATCTTGCCGGTCCATTTCGGGAACCAGAAATAGACTGCAGCGATGATAGAAAACAACGCGCCGGGCACCAGAACGTAGTGGAAGTGGGCTACCACAAAGTATGTGTCGTGATACTGGTAGTCCACCGGCGTGATAGCCAGCATCAAGCCAGAGAACCCACCCATGGTAAACAGTACAACGAAAGCGATGGCGAACAGCATGGGCGTTTCGAATGTCATGGAGCCGCGCCACATGGTGGAGATCCAGTTAAAGACCTTCACGCCCGTTGGAACAGCGATCAGCATGGTGCTGTACATAAAGAACAACTGTCCAGCCAATGGCATTCCCACCGTGAACATGTGGTGAGCCCAAACGATGAAGGACAGGAAGGCAATTGACGCTACCGCGTACACCATGGAGGTGTAGCCAAACAGGCGCTTGCGCGCAAATGCCGGAATAATGTGAGAGACAATGCCAAAGGCCGGCAGAATCATGATGTATACCTCTGGATGACCAAAGAACCAGAAGATGTGCTGGAACATTACCGGATCACCGCCGCCAGCAGCGTTGAAGAAGCTGGTGCCAAAGTGGATATCGAACAACATCATCGTCACTGCGCCAGCCAGTACAGGCATAACCGCAATCAGCAGATAGGCTGTAATCAACCACGTCCACACGAACATTGGCATCTTCATCAGGGTCATACCCGGAGCGCGCATGTTTAAGATGGTCGCGATGATGTTAATGCTGCCCATGATCGACGATGCACCCATCAGGTGTACTGCGAAAATAAAATAAGTCACTGAGGGTGGCGCATAGGTCGTGGACAATGGTGCATAGAAGGTCCAACCGAAGTTAGGGCCACCACCTTCCATGAACAAGGTGGAAATCATCATGCCGAAGGCAAATGGCAGAATCCAAAACGACAAGTTATTCATTCGAGGCAGCGCCATGTCAGGCGCACCTACTTGCATCGGAATTAACCAGTTCGCCAAGCCCACAAAGGCCGGCATGATGGCCCCGAAGACCATTATGAGGCCATGGTTGGTAGTCATCTGGTTAAAGAACTCTGGCTGCACAAACTGCAGGCCAGGTTGGAATAGCTCAGCCCGGATAACCAAGGCCAAAACCCCGCCAACCAAAAACATCGCAAAACTGAACCACAAATACAGCGTTCCGATGTCTTTGTGGTTAGTGGTGAACAGCCATCGCTTCAAACCCTTTTCAGGGCCGTGTGCGTGGTCGTCGTGGTGATCTGCGTGAATAACTTCGCTCATGACTATTCCTTACTGACCGTTGGAAAGATTAATAACGTCTTGTGGCTGGGAGATGTCTCCCACGTCGTTGCCAAATGCGTTGCGTTGATAGTGGACAACTGAAGCCAGCTGGGCTGGATCAAGCTGACGCCCAAACGCTTGCATGGCTGTGCCGGCAACTCCGTTTATCACTAAACTCAAGTGGTCGTCTCGTGGACCGAGTGCGACAGCGGAACCTGCTATGGCGGGGAACACAGGCGCAACGCCTTCGCCGTTGGCCATGTGGCAAGACGCGCAATAGGTTCCGTAGACTGTCTCGCCCTGAGCCATTAACTCCTCGTGCGTTAAGTCATTACCCATGGTTTCTTGACGAACCAGCTCTGTTGATACTTGAGAGGCATACCAGGCGTCGAATTCCGCTTCCGGCAATACTTCAACCACGATGGGCATAAAGCCATGGTCCTTGCCACACAGTTCTGTGCACTGCCCGCGATAAATACCGGGCTCTTCTACTACCGTCCACAACTCATTCAACATGCCGGGCACCGCGTCTCGCTTGATGCCAAAATCGGGTACCCACCAAGCGTGGATAACATCCTCAGCGGTGATTAGAAAACGGACTTTACGGTTGGTGGGGATTCGCAGGTATTCATCCACTTCCAACAAGTAGTTGTCGGCTTTAACCGATTGGTTGTAAATCTCGTCTCGGGGTGTCGACATGACAGAGAAAAACGATAGCGTGTTGTTGTAGTCATCGTCTAAATACTTGTACTGCCACTTCCATTGGTAACCGCGGACTTCGATGGACATATCCTCACCGCCGGTGTCATACATCGCCACCAGAACCTGTGTGGCTGGTATGGCCATGACGATCAAAATTAATGTTGGGACGATCGTCCAAGCCAGCTCTAGCTTGGTGCTTTCGTGGAATGTGGCCGGCTCGACGCCCTTGGACTTACGATGAGCAAACACTGACCAAAACAGCACGCCGAACACCACCACGCCAATAGCGACACAGATCAAAAAGATTGTCATATGCAGGTCATACACCTGCCGACTGATGTCGGTTACTCCAACGCGCAGATTCAACTCGTCTGCTGCAGCCAAACCACTTAGCAGCATCGTTGAAAGTCCGACGATTCCTCGCAAAAGCTGATGTTTCATTTTGCTCTTTCTCTCTACTTAGTCCGTGGCACCCATGGGCCCTGTAAAATTCTCTTATGCTTACCTGATGATACTTCCCTGATCGCCAAGCAAGCTTGTTTCCCGCTGATCACCTTTCAAAGGTGCGCGTTTTGTAGCGACATCGGGAAATCACTCTGTTCTGTTGCTTCTGGCCAGCGCGACCTTTCTATTCGCTTAAGCCTCAGCTTTCGTGCGTTTCGCCTAGACCACCTCGGTCAGATCATTCATCGGTGATACTTACGGCTCGCGCTTCTGGACCAACACCCAACGCCACCACTTTAGGCTGCGCCGTTCTTTCTAAATTAGGTCTTTAATCCTGATTTTTCGGTGGCATCTCTTTCGACGCTTCTCGCACCCTCACTATTGGTCCCTTCTCCTCCCAAAAGTGGTGCATTTTCAACATCTCAAGGTCGACGCTTTAATGGCCCTCCACCCAAATTGACTCGGGTGGAAGCGCGGCGATTATAGCAGCCAAGACCCTCGGGGCAACTTGTTCGAACCAATAAACTTGGACAATTCCAATTATTTGCGATGCTTTTCTCGTTGGGCTAAGAAGGTTTCAAAGCACCCGGATCAATAATTTTCACGGGGGTTGCCCGTGTCGTAGTTTCTCGGCTTCGCTCGTACCTCGCTCGGGGCAAGGGAGCGCTCACCGATGTTTGTCCGGGTTCCAGCGCTTCGACAAATCCACAAGCTACGCACCGACGCTGAATATCTTCGGTGGTAAGTTCATCAAGGTCCGCCGATGGGTTGTCTGATGGGACGGGCTCGATGACCGTACGATCTACCTCCCGGCAACTGGGACACACTGCCCCGGAAATAAAACGCTTAGCCTTGCTCACACCGGCCTCCTTTTACTGTAATTCGCCGCTATAACTGGCGCCGCGCCTTAAACCAGTTTCTTGCGCAGCAATTCGTACACTGGATCTGTATCCGGTCTGCAACCTAACCATATTTCGAAACTTTCGGCGGCCTGTTCCACCAGCATACCCAACCCGTCAAGGCTCACAGTCGCACCGTTAGCAGCAGCCCAGCTGGCAAAGCGAGCCTGATTGCCGTAGCTAAGATCGTAGCAAACCCGCCCCGTCGCAACCCCGGGCGGCAATTGGATTTCACTATGCTCAAGGCCCAGGGACGTACTGTTGACCACCACATCTACATCGGGAATGCCTTGGCTCAGCGCTTCTAACGACACAGCCCTCAGTGCACTGCCTTCGATGTGCTGAAACTGCTGCACAATGTCTTGAGCGCGTTCCAAGGTTCGATTACCGATCCAGATCGTCTCAATACCCGCATTCAACAACGGTTGAATGATGCCGCGACAGGCGCCGCCGGCCCCTAGAACCAAGACCGACGCGCCCTGCAACGCGATGTTATGCCGAACCTGCAGGTCCCGCACCATGCCTATGCCATCGGTGTTATAGCCAATAATGCGACCAGCCTTTTGGGCAAGGGTGTTAACCGCGCCCGCCATCAAGGCCATGGGATCCAGCTCGCCAGCAAATTTGCACGCCTCTTGTTTGAATGGCACCGTCACGTTCAAGCCCTGCAGGCCATGGTCAAAAACCGATTGGGCTTCGTGGTTGAACCGGTCTTCAGCAAATAGATAGCGTTCATAAACTATTTCGATGCCCAAAGATTTTGCAAAGGCAGTATGAATGTCCGGCGACAGGGAGTGAGCTATCGGATTACCGGCAACGCCGAAGCGCTTAGGCCCGTCCACTATCGGCCTCCTGCTCGAACAATAGAGCCATCCAGCTGATAGATAGCACTGGGCCCGCTGTAGCCGCTGATCTCTCCAGGCACCGTGTAATCCACTAAGTTGTCAAATGTCGCTAACGCTTGGCGATAGTCCATCACCGGTGGTTCGCCGGCCCGATTTAACGACGTAGAAACTAGGCATCCACCAAAGGTGCAAGCAATTTGTCTCGCTTGAGCGTGATCGGGCACGCGACAGGCAATGGTTGTGTGCTTGCCGCGAATGGTTTGAGGGTAATCGTCCCCAGGCAACAACCACGTCACATGTCCTGGCCAAGAAGCTAAAACACGGGTTCGAACCTCAGGTTCAACGACGGACAACGCGCCCGCAAAAACCTGGGCAGATCCGGCGATGAGCAGCAGCCCTTTGTCCGCGTCCCGGCCCTTTAAAGCGATGATACGCTGCACTGCATTTTCGTTATTGGGGTCACAGGCCAAACCCCAAACACCCTCTGTCGCATGAGCAATGACGCCACCGGCCGTTAAGCAGGCAGCGGCATTTTCAGTCGGTGTCACGACTTCAGCGATTCCTGGACGGATTCGTTTTGGGCCTCAACCTTGATCCGGTTGTCACTGCGGTCTTTCACCACAACCTGATGCAAGGCGTCGTCAGCCACCGCGAGAATTTGCGCGGCGAGGTACCCCGCGTTTTTCGCACCGGCCTTACCCACGGCGACTGTGGCTACGGGAATGCCGCCGGGCATTTGCACTGTAGACAACAACGCATCAAAACCCTGAAGTGGGCCGCTGTCGATTGGCACACCAATCACCGGGCGTTGAGTATGCGCCGCTACTGCTCCAGCTAGGTGTGCTGCCATACCTGCGGCGCAAATAAACACGCGGCACCCCCGCTCTTCGGCATCTTGCACATAGGCCTGAGTTCCTGCCGGCGTCCTATGAGCACTCGTTACCTTTACTTCAAACTTGATACCCAACGTCTCAAGCATCGACGTCGTTGATTGCATGACCGGCCAATCCGATTCAGAACCCATTAATACGGCAACCCAGCTCATGTTGATCTCCATCGGTTTTAAAGGACGCGAATATACCCGTCGGGTCCTTGTCGGACAAACCCTGCCAACTGCAATTCAATTAGACCCTGGCTAACTTGTTGAGCTGAGGCGCTTGCCATTGTGCGTATTTCGTCAAATTGCAGAGCCTCTGTCGCTAGCAGCCCTAAGACATTGATGGCCAAATCAGACAGCGCGGCGGCTTCTGCAGGACGGGCGTTTTGACCCACCGGTTTCTCTACGAGTTTTGCTTCTGCCCGGTTCCGAGCCGGAACCGCCGCGGTAAGTGGCAAGGTTTCACAAGGTTGCCCAAGTTCTTCAAAAACATCCCGAGCACAGGTAACCAACGCCGCGCCCTGTCGAATCATCCGATGACAGCCCCGAGAAACCGGACTGGTTGGCGATCCGGGCACAGCACAGACATCCCGGCCTTGCTCCAAGGCCAATCGAGCCGTGATCAAAGATCCGCTTTCCTCCCCTGCCTCTACTAGGACTGTTATTGATGACAGGCCACGAATCAGTCGGTTGCGCTCGGGGAATTGAAACGGTCTTGGCTGGGTATCGGCAGGGTACTCTGACACGATCAATCCACCCGCCGCCAAAATTGTCTTCGCCAGGCCAATGTGGTGCTTCGGATACAGGCAGCCAAGTCCAGAACCCAAAATGGCGATTGTTCGGGCACAAGGCGGAGAAGTTTCTACGAATCCAACATTGAGACCCAGGCCCAGTTCCTGTGGCCCACGAGGCGATTCGTGGCCGGCTACCGACAGCGCGCCACGATGGGCCGCCGCATCGACACCTATGGCCAACCCACTCACAATACAACAGCCCAATTCCGCCAATTCTGCGCCCATGGAATGAGCAATAGTCTTCCCTAGCGTGGAGCACCGGCGTGCGCCTACGACGGATACGCAATTCAGACGGGGCGTATCAAGGTTGCCAAGACAAAAAAGCACAAGAGGCGGATCGGGAATATGCTTTAACGCCGGCGGGAATTCTTCGTCAAAGATTTCCACCGCTACATGAAAGAACTTAGCCAGTGACTTGGGCAGTCCCTGACTGTCCACAAATCGCTGGTTAGGCGTTTTGCGCCGCCAACTATCCGGTGGGTGGGCCTTTGTGGCCAACGCCTCCAGTGGGGAGGGCTGCTCCGCCAACCAAGCAAACAATGACTGGCGGGGCCAGTCAGCCAGCAAACGACACAGCCTTTGGGTTGGGCCACTGATTTGCATCTAATTTACTCATCTAAACACCTGGGATCTGTTTACCCCTTAGCCCCGGCAAACTCATGAGCCTCTGATATGAATGGCTGTAAGTGTTTTGCGATCGAGAGGGTATACTCCCCGGCGTTTCACCTCATCACCTTAACTACCTAGCACGGGCCCTATGACTCGATTGAGAATTTTGCACCATCCGGATCCTCGGCTGAGGACCAAGGCAACGCCGGTAGAATCCTTCGATGTTCCCCTTGGTGTTTTTGCCAAAAACTTGTTGGAAACCATGTACGCCGCACCGGGTATAGGCCTTGCGGCAACCCAAGTGAACGTTCACAAACGCGTCATCGTCGTGGACGTGAGCGAAGAGAAGAATCAGCCCCATACGTTAATCAACCCGACACTGAAAACCTACGGCAACCGGATCAAGGGTGAAGAAGGCTGCTTATCAGTCCCCGAGATTTACGATGTCGTAGAACGTTTCGAGCACGTAGACGTGACCGCACAGGACATCCAAGGCAATACAATTGAGTTCACCGCACAGGGTATGCTCGCGATTTGCATTCAGCATGAGTGCGACCACCTAGATGGCAAACTCTTCGTTGACTACCTATCAAGCCTGAAACGCGGACGCATCACCAAAAAACTACGCGCCCTATCGAACTCACGAGAGCGCTGACGTGAAAACCCTCACCGTTGCGTTTGCCGGCAGTCCAGAATTTGCCGCCATTATTCTTGGGCGCATTCAAAACTCTACATTCCCCTGTGAGTTAGTACTCACTCAGCCAGACCGGCCCAAGGGCCGGGGCCGCAAGCTCACCCCCAACCCAGTCAAAACACTTGCAACAGCTTACGGCTTACCTGTTTTGCAGCCGACAACCTTGAAGGATCCCGAGGCGCTCAACGCCTTACATGCCCTTAAGCCCGATGTGCTAGTGGTTGCCGCCTATGGCTTGCTCTTGCCTCAATCGGTACTGTCGATACCCACCTATGGCTGCATTAATGTACATGCATCGTTGCTGCCTCGGTGGCGCGGCGCAGCGCCTATAGAACGTGCGGTCATGGCCGGCGATCTAGAGACCGGTGTCGCCATAATGCAAATGGAAAAAGGCCTTGATACTGGCCCGGTTTACGCTAGCCAAACCCTTAGCATTGCCGACAGCAGCAGTGTGTTGGCATTGGAACGCAGTCTGGCAGAGATGGGAGCGGAGCTGCTAATTCAGGTACTTGGCCGCTTACCGGAGCAACCAACCCCTCAAGCAGACCAAGGTGTTTGTTATGCACACAAGCTGACCGCAGAGGACCGTGCTATTGACTGGAAGAACGATGCCGAACAAATCACACGGCAGATATGGGCGCTTTCTCATCGCATGCCGGCTGTCACGGGATTCAACGACGCGCAAATTCAGATAACCAAGGCCAGCAAACTGCCAGTCGCCGACAATGAAACCCCCACGACTCCCGGAGAACAACTGGATCTAGGCAAGAAGAGAATCGTCGTTGCCTGTGGTGTCGGCGCCGTGGAAGTGCATCAACTGCAAATAAACCGAGGTAAGGGGACGCCCATGGACGCCGCGGCTGCTCGCAATGGCTATGCCGACGTCTTTACGCCGGGCCAGGTTTTTTCAGCCAAGAGTCCGACTTAATTGTGTCAACCAAAACACCAATACAAACCGCGCATGAGGCGCCAACAACACCCCCCAACCACAACACTCGCTTATCCGTAGCGCGGGCCCTAACCCAGGTGATAAAGCACCGCAGAACCATCGAATGGGTACGCGTGCAGCGGCCGCAATGGCTGGAATCACCGGTACACCGGGAGTTGCTCTACGGCACGTTGCGCCACTACTTATCGTTGAACCAAACCATTGACCAGCTGCTTAAAAAGCCGCTAAAGACCAAAGACATAGACCTCCAGCACGTTATGTTAGTTGGCGCTTACCAACTGATTTATACTGCTATGGCTGACTATGCGGCGATAAACGAGTGTGTTTCAGCCTGCAAAGCCCTGGGCAAGCCGTGGGCCAAGGGTCTAGTCAACGGTGTATTACGCACCTTGCAGCGACAACACCAAGAGCGCCCCCTCAATACCTCAGGGGACGACTTAGCTCTGGCCGACCATCCGACATGGATGGCCAACAAGCTATCCGAACAATACGGTTCAACCGGCCCCCAACTGCTGTTGGCGAACAATCAGCGCGGACCCATGACCCTGCGCATTAACACCAGTGCCATTGACGTCAGCACGTACAAGTATCGTCTTACCGAAGCCGGCATTGGCTTCGATCAGGGTCCTTGGCCTGAGACCATCGTTCTACATACCCCCCAAGCCGCCGCTGAGCTCCCTGGATGGCAGCACGGTCACTGTGCGGTGCAGGATATGGCCGCTCAGTACGCGGCTCATCTGGTGGTGGATAATTTACCGACCAGTCATGATCCAACGGTACCCATACGGATTTTGGACGCCTGCGCTGCGCCAGGAGGCAAGTTGTTTCACTTACATGAAACCCTTGGCGAGCTTGGGATCAGCTGCGAAATTCACGCTTTAGACAGCAGCAAGCGGCGGCTCGCCGACTTGGCCAACATTGCCCAGCGACTTGGGCATGCAACACGCACACCTTCGCAACCTGAAGATACCAAAGCCATCGTCTTACACTGGGGCGATGGCGCTGCGTTGGACTTGGCTTTTAACCGCCCATTCGATGTCATATTGATTGACGCACCTTGCTCAGGTAGCGGCACCATCCGCCGGAACCCGGACATTCGCTTGCTGCTCGAAGAAACCGCATTGCTGGAACAACAAGATTTGCAGCTGCGGCTGCTACAGAACCTATGGCAACACACCAAGCCAGGGGGTAGTCTTCTGTACTCCACATGCTCCGTTTTTGCAGAGGAAAACGATCAAGTGATCTCCCACTGGCTAGAACAAACCGCCGACGCTTCTGTTCAGCCCTTAAATATAGCCCACGGCCAACAAACGGACTTCGGGTGGCAATTGCTACCCACCGAATCTTGGACCGATGGCTTTTACTACTGCGCTCTGAATAAGGCCTCAACTAAGTGAAAATCCTCATCTTAGGCGCTGGACAAGTAGGCGGCACCTTGGCTGAGAGTCTTGCTCAAGAGGCTTTCGACATTACCTTGGTGGATATCGACGGCGAGCGTTTGCAGGATCTAGGCATGCGCCTGGACATACAAACCATCGAAGGCTCTGCTTCTCACCCCAATGTTCTGCGCAAAGCTGGTGCTGATGACGCCGACATGCTTATCGCCGTGACATCCAGCGACGAAATCAACATGGTTGCTTGCCAAGTCTGTTATTCGCTGTTTCGAACGCCAATGAAAATTGCCCGAATCCGCTCCTCGGCCTATATGGAGAAGGAGGGGTTTTTCCACAAAAATCATATGCCCATCGACCGCCTGATCAACCCCGAAGCGGTGGTGACCTCACAAATTCATGAACTGCTCAGCCACCCGGGCGCTCTTGATGTGGCCGACTTCGCCGATGGCCGGGCACAGCTGGTGGCTATGAAAGCCCTGCATAATGGGCCATTAGTTGGGCATGCACTGAGCTTTTTAAGAGAAGACATGCCCAGCGTCGATACTCGAGTCGCCGCTATCTTCCGGCGCGGCCAATCCATTCTGCCGGAGGGTAGTACCGTTATCGAAGCCGATGACGAGGTGTTTTTTATCGCGGCCAGAGAGCACATCAGCCGTGTCATGGGGGAGCTGCGTAAAGCAGAGGAAGCCTATCGTCGTATCACAATTGTCGGTGGCGGCAACATTGGCGCTCGTTTAGCCTCAGAAATCGAGAAAAAATACGCGGTTAAATTAATCGAACTCAACCAGCAGCGGGCCAAAGTTTTGGCAGACCGGCTGGACAACACCGTAGTCATACAAGGCAATGCCACCGATAGAGAACTGCTGCTGGAAGAAAACATCGAGCAGTGCGACGCCTTTTGCGCCCTGACCAATGACGACGAGGTTAACATTATGTCCTCGCTTATGGCCAAGCGGTTGGGCGTTCGGCAGGTCATCACGCTGATAACCAAACCCGCCTATGTGGATCTTGTTCAAGGCGGAGAGATTGATGTCGCTATCTCGCCTCAACAAGCCACCACCAGCTCGGTGCTATCCCATGTTCGCAAAGCCGATGTTGCCCGAGTGCACAGCTTACGCCGGGGCGCTGCCGAGGCCATGGAAGCCATCGCTCACGGGGATGCAAGCAGCTCCAATGTTGTCGGTCGCAAAATACAAGAACTGAAGCTGCCAAACGGCGTGACCATTGGCGCCGTAGTTCGCGGTGAAGAGGTATTGATCGCCCACGATGACGTGATTATTGCAACTGATGATCATGTTATTTTGTTTATGGTCGACAAAAGCAAGGTGGCGGCGGTGGAGAGGTTATTTCAAGTCAGCTTGAACTTCGTCTGATTAGTCCAAGATGCACTTTTCCGTCATATTTCGTGTAACTGGGACGCTACTGACGTTCTTTAGTGCCACCTTTATCCCTCCCATGCTCGTTGCCCTATACTTTCAAGAGCAAACCCTACATACCTTTTCCGTCGCCCTGATTTTAACCCTGAGTGTTGGCCTAGCTATGTGGCTGCCCCTGCGTGGTGACCGAGAACTTCGGGGCGGAGACGGCTTTCTGATCACAGCGCTGTTTTACCTTGGCTTAGGCCTGTTTGGTGCGATTCCTTTTTTGTTGGCCCCAAACTTAGACCTGCTTTTTGTCGACGCAGTCTTCGAATCCATGTCCGGTCTTACCACCACCGGGGCCACGGTGCTCGTCAATTTGGATGACATGCCTAAGTCGCTACTATTCTATCGACAACAGCTGCAGTGGTTTGGTGGCATGGGAATCATCGTTTTGGCCGTCGCCATCTTTCCGATGTTGGGTATCGGAGGCATGCAGCTGTATCGCACCGAGTCACCAGGACCCGTCAAAGACAACAAACTCACCCCAAGGATTACAGAAACTGCCAAAGCGCTTTGGTACATCTATGTCTTTCTCACCGTTTCTTGCGCCATTGCCTATTGGTTGGCAGGAATGTCGGTTTTTGATGCCATTAGTCACAGCTTCGCAACCGTCGCTATTGGCGGATTTTCCACCCATGACGCCAGCATCGGCTTCTTCGACAGCGCGCTGATCGAAGCCGTCGCCTGTGTATTTATGGTTTTATCCGGTATCAACTTCGGCCTGCACTTTCTGGTCTGGCGCCGCAAAAATCCGTTTTTGTACTTTGCAGACTACGAGGTAAGAACCTATTTCTTAGTGCTGCTGTTTGTCGCGGTTGCCGTAGTCAGCATTTTAGCTAGTGCCGCACCCAACAATGACTTTCCTTTGCGGGAAGGTATTTTCCAAACCATCTCTTACGCCACCACCACCGGCTTTGTCACAGAAAACGTCACCCAATGGCCAGCCTCCGCCGGCACACTGCTGCTGCTCGCAGCTTTCGCCGGAGGGTGTGCGGGGTCCACCGCCGGCGGCATTAAATTAGTGCGCGTGCTGATGATTTACCTACAGGGCATGCGGGAAGTGCGTCGGCTTATTCACCCAAATGGTGTTTTTCCCATCAAGCTCGGAAAAACACCGGTGTCTGATCGCCTAATTGAATCCGTTTGGAGCTTTTTTAGCGTATATGCGCTGCTGTTCTTCTTTTCTGTTGTTGTGATCATGTTCATCAGTGAGATCGATTTCCTTACGGCTTTTTCCGCCGTGGGAGCCACGCTCAACAATCTTGGACCCGGGTTGGGCGGCGTATCCGAGAACTACGCCAGCCTTGATACTGGCGTAAAATGGGTGCTGATGTTCAACATGATGTTGGGACGACTGGAAATATTCACGCTCTTAGTGCTCCTTACCCCAGCCTACTGGCGTCGATAAATCGCGTCTATCTCGTCGTTAAAGCCTTTGAATCGTTTGTAAGTCCACTGATATTGAGTTAGATCACGCTGGGCGATGGCCTCAATGCCAGCGTTCAACGCCGTGGCGTGAACAATATCAACGCTGCTATATATGCCCTGATCAGGTTCTTCAAAACACAGCCGATAGCGCAGCCGGCCCGGCTGGGAGTCTCTCCAAGCAGCAGCCATAAGCACCGTGGGGGAACCGACCTTGATCAACCTTTGAGCCAGCAACATCGTTTGGGCTTTACGGCCAAAAAACGGAGCGTCAATACGGCTAGCAGAGCCGTCGGGCACCTGATCTGGCAGCACCACCACCAAATCTCCGGACCTCAAATCCCGTATCAAGCCACGCAAACCGGAAGCGGTCGTTGGGTACATCTTGCCGCCCTGACGCTGCCTTGTCGCCACGATACTATCTTCTAAAGCCCCTACCTTCGGTGGGGCGTACAGCGCAGAGGTGGGGTAGGTTCTGCCTAAATACGCGCTTAAAAACTCCCAGCAACCAAAATGCGGCATCAGCAAAATAACACCGCCACCGGCTTGCCACGCGCTTTTCAGCTTGTCTTCCCCCTCTACGCTAACCAGCTTGCCTAACAGTTTTTTTATTGGACGATGTCTGAGATAGGCCAACTCGAACGGCAGCAAGGTGGAGCTGGTTACGGTGTCCAGCACCATTTCTTTTTGGGTCTTGTCGCTAAGCTCAGGAAAGCAATGGGCAAAGTTCATCTTGGCCACTTGGGCGCCACGGGCATTAAACCCAACCATTAGTCGTGCGATCCCTCTTGATAACAAGATTGCCAAACCGTCTGGGGCCAGGCTCAGCAACCAAAACACGCCTCTTATGAGGAACGTCATCGCGCTTTCAACGCCTTATGAACGGCACGTTCACAAGCGGCATAACGCCAGCATTTCGGGTCGTGGTCATTTACCATGCCCGCGCTTTGCATAAATGCGTAACAAATCGTGGGTCCAACAAAGCGGAAACCTGCTTTCTTTAGCGCCTTAGACATAGCCTGGGACTCTGCCGTTTCTGCGGGTACGGGTGTCGCCGGTTCCCGGGACTGGGACACTGAGAAAGACCAGATCCACTCAGCAAAATCTGGCATAGCCTGAACCAGTTGAGCATTGCTCACCAATGCCTCCAGCTTCCCTCGGTGGCGAATAATTCCTGGATCTTGCAGCCAGTCTTCAATGCGTTCCTTCCCTTTGGCGGCCAGAAAGTCGATGTCAAAATGGCGGAAAAG
>ERZ1047472.698-NODE-698-length-28883-cov-14.879631_pt1 | contig 28883 bp, 18 predicted proteins | sample MGYA00383095_ERZ1047472 | MGnify/ENA primary metagenome ERZ1047472 (study PRJEB29581, sample SAMEA5548365) | metagenome | biome: marine; feature: coastal; material: water | depth 1 m | study: Short-term variability in the microbial, nano- and picoplankton... | reverse complement strand
CGTACCTATTGTTTAGGCGATCAATTACTTTTCGTTGAAAATTTAAAGGATGATGTTTCGATATATTTTTTGTAGACTTCATCGCCACGTTAAATTGTCTTTCTTCTAAATGATTAAATTTAATTTTCCATTTTTTATATGTTATTCTTAAAAAAGCAGCATCAAGCCAATCTCCTATTTTCGAATCTAAAAAATATTCAGTAATTTTTGTTGCGGTTGGTTTTTTAACCACTTGTAGTTTTGATAAGCCATCAGTAACCGTTTTATTTGGCAAATAATTTTCTACCCATTTATTTTCATCGTAAAATTTATGGAAACTACCGTTACCGAACATAGGGAGTAACGTTGTTAACTCGGTTGCGGTAAATATATTTTTTTCTTCAATCTCTAGCGCATTAGAGCTGATAAAATAATTAACACAGAAATACTTTCTAGAATTTAATAAAAATATTTTTTTATAAAGAATCAGAAAAGTTCTAGCAATCCACAATCGTTTTGGACTTGTAATAATAAAAAAATCAATATCTGCATCATCATCATAATAACCCTTCGATAAAGAGCCTGAAATCCCCACCCCCTCTACATAAGGAAATTTAGAAATTAAACGAGAAATAGTTAAAGCTTTTTGGTATATGTTTTTAGCCATTTTATTTCCTTCAAGCCTTCTTTTAATGAGAGTTTCATTATTTTCCGTTAAGTAAAAATCATCAATTTTATAAATTATATTATCGTTTACCAACTCATTTAAATCTAATTTAATTTGCTCTTTTGATGTTGCTTTGGAAAAGTTAAATATCTCTTCTTCGGTTAAAGGATACTTAAAGAGAGAAAAGTATAATATGGGTTTTAATAAAGTCAATTTTTTTATTTAAAAATATTAAATTAAATCTAATTATTACAATCGTAATAATAATAATTTATACTTTGGTTGATTTCACCCATATACGTGAATAATTTTTTAATGAGCCTCCAGCCAATTGTCGCCTATTCCTATATCTACGTCTAAGTTTACAGATAGCTTAAAGGCATTTTCCATTTCAAATTTTATGAGTAATTTAAGTTTTTCTAATTCAGGTTTAAAAACATCAAAAACCAATTCATCGTGAACTTGAAGTAACATTTTACTTTTATAATTTCCTGTATTTAGTTTCTGTTGAATATGAATCATTGCAATTTTAATAATATCAGCAGCACTCCCTTGTATGGGAGCGTTAATAGCGTTCCGTTCGGCAGCACCTCGAACAATTGCATTTGATGCATTGATAGCATTTAAATACCTACGTCTATTCAAAACAGTTTGAACATACCCATTTTCACGAGCAAAATCGACTTGTTTACTCATAAAACTTTTAAGTTTTGGATACGCAGCGTAATAGGTTTCAATCAACTCTTTAGCTTCTGAACGAGACAAATCTGTTTGATTACTTAATCCAAATGCCGACACTCCGTAAATAATTCCAAAATTTACTGTTTTCGCATTACTTCGTTGTTCTTTACTTACTTCGTTTAAGTCAACATTAAAAACGCTAGCTGCCGTGGAAGCGTGAATATCTTCACCCTTGGCGAAGGCCTCAATCATATTGGTCTCCTCACTTAAGGCTGCTATAATTCTTAATTCTATTTGAGAATAATCTGCTGCAAGTAACACATAATCTTTATTTTTTGGAATAAAAGCTTTTCTAACTTGTCTTCCTCTTTCTGTTCGAATGGGGATATTTTGTAGATTAGGATTGTTACTACTCAATCTTCCCGTTGCTGCAACTGTCTGCATGTAATCGGTATGGACTCTACCCGTTGTTGGTTCGACTTGTATGGGTAAGGTATCTATGTAAGTGCTTTTTAGTTTAGCGAGTCCACGATATTTAAGAATATAGTTTACAATTTCATGCTCTTTTGCTAAGTAAGAAAGAACATCTTCAGCGGTAGAGTATTGTCCTGTTTTTGTTTTTTTTGGTTTATCAACCAATTTCATTTTTTCAAAAAGAACAATTCCTAATTGTTTTGGGGAAGCAATATTAAACTCCTCGCCTGCTAATTCATAAATTTTTGAAACCAGTTGAGCGATATCTTTATCTAAATCTTTTGCCAATTCATTTAAAAAGGGGACATCTAAATTAATCCCCTCTAATTCCATTTTTGCCAGAACTCGTAGTAAAGGAATTTCAATTTCATCAAATAGTTTTTGTGTATTTGCTTCCTTTAATTCTTTTTCAAAATGTTTTTTTAATTGAAGCGTAATATCTGCATCTTCAACAGCGTATTCCGTTATTTTTTCCAGGGATATATCTCGCATAGAAAGTTGATTTTTCCCTTTTTTTCCAATGAGTTCAACGATCGAAATTGGCGAATAGTTTAAATAGGTTTCAGCTAGCACCTCCATATTATGTCTCATATCTGGATTAATTAGATAATGAGCAAGCATGGTGTCAAATAGTTTTCCTTGAACAGATATGTTGTATTTTGATAATACTTTAATATCATATTTTAAATTCTGTCCAATTTTCTGAATCGATTCGTCTTCAAAGAAAGGTCTAAGTATTTCTATTAATTCTTGTGCCTCGCTCTGATTTTCAGGAAAAGAAAGATAAAACCCTTTTCCTACTTCCCAAGAAAACGCGATACCAACTAATTCTGCTGTGATTGGATTCAGCCCCGTAGTTTCAGTATCAAAACATACCGATTTTTGTTTCAATAAATTTTGAATAAATAATTTCGTTCCCATACCTGGTTGAACGGTCTGATAAAAATGCTCGGTATTGACTATACTTTTTCTAGTAGTGTCAAGTGTGTTTTCCGTGGGTTCTCCGTCACCTCCAAAAAGAGAAAATTGTCCGTGACCCGCCGAAGATGGCTCGCTTTTTTTTATTGAAGATTTAACCTCCTTAGTAATTTGCTCATTTACTGTTGAAACTGTTTTAGTAAATGTTTTAGTGAAATTATCGATTAACCGTCTAAACTCTAGCTCCTGAAAAAGAGCAGTTACAGCCTTGATGTCTGGTTGAGACATTTCAAAATTTTGTTCATGAAACTCAACAGGGACGTCCAACATAATAGTTGCTAATTGTTTAGATAGAACTCCTAAGCTTTTGTTTTCCTCGATTTTTTCTTTCATTTTACCCTTAAGTTCCTGGGTGTTTTCTAATAGCCCCTCCATGCTTCCGTATGCAGCAAGAAATTTTTTAGCGGTTTTATCTCCAACACCTGGTAATCCTGGAATATTATCACTGGCATCTCCTACCATGCCTAAATAATCGATAACCTGCTCTGGGCGTTCAATATCAAATTTTTTCTGTACCTCAGGAATCCCCCAAGTTTCATAGCCGCCCCCAAACATTGGGCGATACATAAATATGTTATCAGAAACTAATTGTGCGAAATCTTTGTCAGGAGTTACCATAAAGGTTTTAAAACCTTCTTTTTCTGCCTTTTTAGCGAGTGTTCCAATGACATCATCAGCTTCAAAGCCTTCCTTTACCATAATCGGAATATGCATGGCTTTTAAAATATCATAAATATAGGGGACAGCAACTTTAATAGCGTCCGGAGTTTCGTCCCTATTAGCTTTATATGCAGGATAAGCTTCAACTCTAGCTTTACTTCCTCCTTTATCAAAACAAACCGCTAAATGATCAGGACGTTCTCTTTTAATAACATCTAAAAGGGAATTCATAAAACCCATAATAGCAGAGGTGTCAAGACCTTTCGAATTGATTCTTGGATTTTTAATAAAGGCATAGTAACCTCTAAAAATTAAGGCAAAAGCATCAACTAGAAATAGGCGTTTTTGATCAGACATACTTAGTTATTTAATTTTATAAAGCTACTAAACTTATTCATTCAATTAAAAATAACTTTAATTATTTATAAACGAATTTTGTATCTTTTTAGCATAAAAATTTAACAATGAAAAAATTTCTTTTTTGTATAATTTCTCTACTAATTTTTAGTTGTACAAGGGAATCTAAAACACTTTCAACTTTAGATGGGAAAAAACTAATTAATTATGTTAACCCATTTATAGGCACCGGTGGTCACGGGCATACCTATCCTGGAGCAACCATGCCGTTTGGAATGATGCAACTAAGTCCGGATACTCGTCTTGAAGGTTGGGACGGTTGCAGTGGCTATCACTACAGTGATGCGTATATTTATGGGTTTTCACACACGCACCTTAGTGGTACAGGCGTAAGTGATTATGGAGATATTTTATTAATGCCAACCAATGCAATAAATTTTCATAACGGCGCTGACGGTAAAAAAGGATACCGTGCTCATTTTTCGCATGAAAATGAAAAAGCCTCTCCAGGATATTACAAGGTAAAGTTAGACAGTACCCATATAGAAGTGGAATTAACGGTTTCGAAACGAAGTGGAATTCATCAATATCAATTCCCCAGTGCTGAAAATCAAATCGTAATTTTAGATTTAATTCATCGTGATAAAGTATTGGATGCAAAAATTGATAAAATTTCAACTACTGAAATTCAAGGGTTTCGCTTTTCTGATGCTTGGGCCAAAGATCAACGATTGTATTTTTATTTGAAAACGTCCCATCCATTTATCGATCAGGTACAATCACCATCTGCTCAGGGAAGTTCAGGTGCAAGAAAATCAGCGTTAACTTTTATCAATCCAAACAACGAACCTGTCATTATTAAAATTGGAATCTCAGCGGTTGATGAAGCTGGAGCACGTCAAAACCTAGAAACGGAAATAGGTTCGCTAACATTTGATGAAGTAAAAAAGAAAGCAGAAACTACTTGGGAAAAACAATTAAAAAAAATTGTAATAGAAAGTTCAAGTCAAGACAATCTAACTAATTTCTACACCGCTATGTATCATACCATGATCGCTCCAAATTTATATCAAGATGTGGATGGTCGATACCGTGGTATGGATTTAAAAATTCATCAAACAAATGAGTTTGATTATTATACGGTGTTTTCTCTTTGGGATACTTACAGAGCAACGCATCCTCTTTACACGATCATCGAGCAGGACAAAACCAATGATTTTATCAACACTTTTTTAGCAAAGTATGAAGAGGGAGGGATTATGCCTATTTGGGACTTATCTGCAAACTACACCGATTGTATGATCGGTTATCATGCGGTTCCTGTAATTGCCGATGCTTTTTTGAAAGGAATACGAGGGTATGATACCGAAAAAGCTTTTGAGGCGATGAAGCATAGCGCCTTTCAAGACAAGCTAGGGCTTAAGTCTTATAAAAAAATGGGTTTTATTCCGATGGAAGAAGAAAGTGAATCGGTTTCTAAAACATTAGAATACGCCTATGACGATTGGACGATTGCTCAAATGGCAAAAGCCATGGGTAAAGAAGATGACTATCGTTTGTTCTCCAGAAGGGGACAGTATTATAAAAATATTTTTGATCCCGAAACTAATTTTATGAGAGGAAGATTCCGGAACACTTGGTTTTCTCCCTTTGATCCATTCGAGGTGAACTTTAATTATACCGAGGCGAACGCATGGCAATATAGCCTTTACGTGCCTCAAGATATTTCTGGCCTAATGAACCTAATGGGAGGTAAAAAGAAGCTTGAAAATCACCTAGATACGATGTTTTCTGCTCAACTTGAAACATCAGGACGAGATCAGCCAGATATTACTGGATTGATTGGACAATATGCGCATGGAAATGAACCAAGTCATCATATGGCATATCTTTATAATTATGTAAATCAACCCGCTAAAACTCAAGAAAAAGTTCATCAAATACTAACAGAACTCTATAAAAACGAACCCGATGGTGTTTCAGGAAACGAAGATTGCGGTCAAATGAGTGCCTGGTATGTTTTAAGTTCAATGGGTTTTTATCCGGTAACTCCAGGATCAAATGAGTATATTATTGGGACGCCACTTTTTAAAAAAACCACCATCAATCTTGAGAATGGAAAGCAATTTACAATACACGCAGAAAATGTTTCAGCAACTCATATTTATATAGAAAAAGCATTTTTAAATGATGTAGAACTTAATAGAACTTATTTAAAACACGATGAAATTATGAGAGGAGGTCACCTAACTTTTCATATGAGTAATACTCCTTCCGAATGGGGAACTGATGAAGGACAAGAGCCAATAACTACAATCAAAGAATATCCTATTACACCAGCACCTTTTATTTCTGGAGGCGATATAGCTTTCAAAAATAAAACGATGGTATCTTTAGCTAATTCAATGAAAGAGGCAATTATTTTTTACAGTGTAGATTCTGAAAATTTTAAGGAGTATTCTTCACCTATTCAGATTACAGAGGCGAGAAGTTTTAAAACTTACGCAACGTATAATGGAATTAATAGCGATACCATTAAAACTGATTTTTATAAAATAAATCCGAACAGAACTATAAAATTAGAAACCGAATATGCTAATCAATACAACGCCGGAGGGAATGATGCCCTTATAGATGGTATTCGAGGATCTTCAGATTTTAAAACAGGATCCTGGCAAGGTTACCAAAATAAAGATCTAATAGCAACCGTCGATTTAGGTAGTTTACAATCTTTTGATACTGTAGAAGTAAGTTTCTTAGAAGATCAACGAAGTTGGATATTTTACCCAACAGAGGTTGAATGTTACGTAGCCATCAATAAAACATTTCGTAAAATTTCACCTACTTATAAAATCGACTCTCAACGTGCTTCTTCAGAGACTAAAATTAAAACGTTACAGTTTAACCTAGAGAATACTGCTTCTAGATATATAAAAATCATAGCTAAAAATTTAGGGGATTTACCGGCTTGGCACCTTGGAGCACCTTATCAGGGTAAAGCATGGATTTTTGTTGATGAAATTGTAGTCAAGTAAATTAGAAACACAGTAAAAAAATATCAATTTTTATTATAAAAATTTGATAAATGATTTTTACATTTTTTATTCTCATAAATGGAAACACTAAAGTACTCGTGAATTGAATAATAACCAGTTTCACCTTTTTTATTTATAGCGATGTAGCCAACTTGGAAATTCTCAAAATTTGAGTTTTTAACAACAATTCTTCGTATTGCTTCTTCACAAGCTTCTTGGGGGCTATTGCCTTGCCTCATTAACTCCACAATTAAAAAACTACCGACAGTTTTTAATACTTCTTCTCCCATGCCAGTGGCAGTAGCACCACCAATTTCGTTGTCTATAAATAGGCCAGAACCGATGACTGGAGAATCTCCAACTCGACCTGCCATTTTATAAGCTAAACCACTTGTCGTACAACCTCCAGAAATATCTCCATTTTTGTCAATAGCCAACATTCCTATCGTGTCGTGATTTTCAATATTTATAACGGGATAATAATTAGCAACTTTTTTCCATTCTTCCCAAGCTTCTTTAGATGCTTGAGTCAATAAATTAGTTTTTTTATGGCCAGAAGAAACAGCAAATTCTTCAGCTCCCTTTCCAGCTAACATGACATGAGGTGTGTTTTCCATAACTTTTCTTGCTACTGAAATAGCATGAACGATATTTTGCATGTAAACGACCGCACCATAATCTCCATTTTTATCCATGATACAAGCATCTAGGGTTACGTTACCATCACGATCAGGTCGGCCGCCATAACCAACAGATTGATTTTTTGCGTCAGCTTCCTCAATCATACAGCCCTGTTCTACCGCATCTAAAGATGAATACCCTTCTTCTAATAATTCACCTGCTTTAAGAGTAGCATTTGGAGTATTCCAGGTTGAAATTACTATTGGGAAATTTTTAGCAACTCCACTAACTAAACGCTCCGATTCCTTATGCTCTTTTGAGTTTTTAGCAATTAAATTGGACCCAACGGCAACACCAATACCAGTTAGCGATGCTCTTTTTAAAAATTTTCTTCTTTTCATATTTGCTGGCTTAGATTTTAAAAGTAATCATTTTATTAAAAACAAGTTAAATTAGGTAAAACTTCACAAATGTTATATGAAACCTACTATATTTAAAAAAAAATATAGGTTCAATGCGCTGGTTTATTTTTATCTTAATTTACACTCTGATTGATTTGTATGCTTTACAGGCAATCAGGACACTCACAAAAAATTTTTGGATCACAGGAATCTATATATTGGTCTCTCTAGTAGTTATCATTTCATTGTATTTTTTATTGAATTCAAATAGTTCGACTCATTTTTCTCAACCCCCCATAAGCTATTTGTTTGGGTTGTTTTTAGCATTATTTATTCCAAAACTACTTATAATTATATTCATGTTTGGAGAAGACATGATAAGACTATTAGCGGGATTTTATTTGAAAATATCTGCAAGTGAGCAAAACTTTCACATTCCTTCTAGAAGAAAATTTATAAGCACGCTAGCTTTAGGAATTGCTGCAATTCCTTTTTCCACTTTGTTATATGGAATGATTAAAGGGAAATATAACTTTAAAGTGTTAAAATATGAATTGGAGTATACTGATTTACCGGAAGCTTTTGATGGTTTTACCATGACACAAATAAGCGATATTCATAGCGGTAGTTTCGACAACAAAAACAAAATTAATTATGCGGTCGATTTAATAAATAAACAAAAGAGTGATGTCATATTTTTTACTGGAGATTTAGTAAATAATGTTGCTGATGAAATGGATAGTTGGAAAGAATTGTTTTCTAGTTTGAAAGCAAAAGAAGGTGTTTTTTCTGTATTAGGGAATCATGATTATGGAGATTATGTTTCCTGGAGTAGCAATGAGGAAAAATTACAAAACCTTAATAAACTTAAAAAAATTCAGTCCGAAATGGGATGGAATTTATTGTTAAATGAAAATTTTTTAATTAAAAGAAAAAATCAAAAGATTGCAATTATTGGAGTTGAAAATTGGGGTGAAAATGGATTCAAACAAGTCGGAGATTTAGATGCAGCTTGCAGAAATATTAACAATAATGATTTTAAAATTTTACTAAGTCATGACCCTACCCATTGGAAAGCTAAAGTTAAAAGTGACGAGCGATATTTTCATTTAACGTTAAGTGGTCATACGCATGGAATGCAATATGGCATCGAAATACCAGGTTGGATAAAATGGAGTCCTGTCAAGTATAGGTACGAGAACTGGGCTGGTATATACGAAGAAAAAGGGAGGTACTTAAATGTTAATCGTGGATTTGGATTTTTAGGCTATCCAGGAAGGGTTGGAATATGGCCAGAAATTACCGTAATAAAGCTCAAAAAAAAGGCTCCTCATGTATAATCTATTGAAAACACTATATTTGCAGAACAGTTTTTTACCAATACTAAAAAATTATGTCAAAATTTGGAGAATTAATTGAAACGCATGTTCCTGTCTTGTTTGATTTTTATACAGACTGGGACGAAGCATCCAAAGAGATGCATCCGGTACTACGAGATGTTGCGGCTGCTTTAGGTGATAAGGCTAGAGTCATAAAAATTGATGTCGAAAAAAATGAAGAGTTATCTAAAGCACTCCGTGTAAAAGGATTACCCACATTAATGATTTACAAGCAAGGTGAAATGAAATGGCGCCAAAGTGGTGAACAAGACGCAAATACACTCATTGGTCTTGTCAATGAATATGTTTAAATAATTCTACTGTTATAAAAATCAACAATCATCAAATAAATTTTGAAATTATACAGGGTTACTAATAACTATCACTAATTTAGAGAGTCTTCTATACCGTCATTTAAGAGTTCTTCATTGATATCCAACAAATTACTCTCGTTATCCGAAAAATTGAATTTTTGAAGATACTCATTAAACTTCTCAGCTTCAACGACTGTGTATTCCTGACGATCAAATGAGGCTAAAACATCTAATAATCCTCTGTAGCGTCCTAAATCACTAAATATTTCATCTCCAATAGCTTCTTGTTTACTGTAACTTAATTTACTGTAAAAGAATAAATGTTCCTGATAATGTTTGACTACTGATTGGTATACTGCTCGCGCTTTTTCAACTTTATTTAATTGATAGTAGTACAGAATAAAAGGTTCCAGTAGGGAGTAAAATTCAAAATAATCTACAGGCATTTTTTCCATCGCTAAATCCAGGACTTTCTCTGCTTTATCATTTTGGCCATCTTCAATCAATGCATTTGCTAATCTAGAGAGTGTGCTTCTGTAAGTTATTCCATTTCTTCTAGTTTCTACATCATGATAAATAGTTGAATCACCACTATTTCCCCATTTCCAATTCATAACAATATTGTACATTTTATCTACGTCGATTCTTCCCATTTCGTAGGGATTATTTTTGTTCAGAGGTGTTCGAATAGGAACAAGTTTATATAAAACACCATCTAATTGTAAAAATTCTTTCATCCAAATATAATCGTCATCACCAAAAGCGCCCCCACTAAAATAAATAGGTCGCTCCCAATTATTATTTGCAATAACATCTAACATTAGAAGTCTATTTTTATAAAGGACATCTCCTTTTAGAGTAATATGTATGTAGGGCACTATTTTATCAGCATCTTTAGGGTCAACAATCCCATTTTTAAGAACAGCTTCTTTGTCTACAGGAATTCTAATGACTTTTGTTGGAAAAGTATTTACCCACTGTCTACTTTCTAATTCTACTTGTGTTTTTTTACTATCATTGGCAACAAAATCCATCCAGTCTTTAATATCAACAGTATCCTTTCTTGTTTTTTGAAAAAATAGAAAATCTCTTGAGCCATATTTATATTTATCATGGCTGAGTTGAGAGGGAATAGGATCGCTATCAAAAGCTTTCTTTTTCATATCATCAATGTACCAATCGGTCTGAAAAAGACTAGTATTAACAATTCGAACATCTTGCCGGTACCCCTCAATTCCTTGGGCATACCAAAGAGCAAAGGTGTCATTATCACCAATAGTAAATATAATTGCATTTTTATCACAAGAGTCTAAATACATTTTTGCCATAGATTGTGCAGTATACCTGTTGGATCGATCATGATCATCCCAGTTTTGTGATCCCATCAAAACAGGAACTGTTAAAGCAGTTAACACTAAAACTATCGGAACGGCTAATTTTGGTTTTATTTTTTCTTTGACTATTTCAAACAAAGCGTACACACCAAAGCCAATCCACATCGCAAAAACATAAAAAGATCCGACTAGAGCGTAATCTCGTTCTCTTGGTTCGAAAGGCCGCTCATTTAGATAAACCTTTAAGGCAATACCTGTGAAAAGAAAGAAAATTAAAAGCACCCAAAAGTTTTTGGGATCATTTCTGTAATGAAATAAAATTCCAATAATTCCCAATATAAGAGGCAACATAAAATAGGTGTTTCTAGCCTTATTATCTTTTGCGTCACTAGCTATAAATTCCTGAGGACCTAATCTTACATCATCAATAAAATTTATCCCTGTAAGCCAATTCCCGTGCAAATCAGTATATTCTCCTTGTTTGTCGTCTTGCCTTCCACTAAAATTCCACATAAAATACCTCCAATACATATATCCAAATTGGTATTCAAACATGTAAGAAATATTTTGTAGAAATGTAGGTTTTTGAATGTCTAAAAAAGGACCAAAATCTTTTAAAAAATCATCTAGATCCTCAACACCAGCATTGCCTGATCTGATATCCTGATTAAAATCTTTTACAATATCGATTAATCTGGATTCTCCTAGATATTCTCTTTTTATGGTAAATTCAAGGCCATGGGTAAATTGCATGTAATTGGTAGCATGTTCCATACTCCACATTCTTGGAAAAAAACCTTTTTGAGCATCATCGGTATTTTGTGAAGCATTTACGAAGTCGTTCACTATTATATACTTCCCGTTTTCTTCGTCTTTTTCAAATTTAGGCTTATCGTCTTTATAGGGTTTCGTTGGATCTAAGCCTACATATTTTTCCGTAAATAAAGGGCCATAAAAAAGATGTGTTTCAGGGTATTGTTCTCTGTTATAATAAGCTAGTAATTCCCTTGCATTGTTTGGATTGTTTTCATTAATCATTGTTCCAGCATTGGCTCGAACAGGAAGCATTATCCAGCTAGAAAATCCAATAAATATAAACAATATAGATAGTAGTAAGGTGTTAAGTTTTATGTATTCCTTGCTTCTTGTAAACTTCAATAAATAATAAAATAATCCAATAAAAATAAAGCCAGCTATAATAGTCCCTGAGTTAAAGGGAAGCCCTACACTGTTTACAAAAAATATTTCTGATGCACTGAAAAATTTGAGTGTCATGGGAAGCAACAACTTAAATATGAAAAGTAAAATAGCTACCATCACGATATTGGCAACTAAGAAATTTTTTAGGGTAACCGATTTATAATTTTTAAAGAAATATAACATTCCCATAGCAGGAATTGTTAAAAGTCCCATAAAGTGAACTCCAAAGGATAGGCCAATTACAAATGCGATTAAAATGACCCATCTGTCGCCCCTCGGTGTATTCATATCTCTTTCCCATCGCAGTGCTAAATAGAATAAAACGGACATAATAAAAGTTGCCATTGCATACACTTCTGCTTCAACCGCGTTAAACCAAAAACTATCTGAAAAAGCAAATGACAGGGATCCTACTACTGCACTACCTAAAATCATATAATTATTTTCTTTTGTCAATTGAATCTTTTTTGAGACAATAGTTGTCAGTAAAAGGGTTAAGGACCAAAACATAAAAAGTATGGTAAAGGCACTAGCAAAAACGGACATTAAATTTATGGTCAGGGCAATATGTGTAGCTTCCAAAGCAAAAATTGAAAAAAATGCACCCATAAGTTGATATAATGGGGCCCCTGGAGGGTGTCCAACTTCTAAATTACTAGAAGTGGTAATGTATTCTCCTGCATCCCAAAAACTAGCGGTTGGCTCGACAGTTAACCAATAGGTGATAAGTGCTATTGTAAATACAAACCATCCTAGAATATTGTTCCATTTTTTAAAATTGAAGGAATCCATAAATAATTATATTTTTATTTGGAGCGAATTTACTAATAAAATAAAAGCTCAGATAAAAAAATAACGTTTTAATGCCTTCATATATTTTTATATTAAATATAATATTTATTAAAAAATATTTGTGCAAGCCAAAGTTTGTATTAAATTTGCATCCGCATTAAGGTAATGGCCCATGGTGTAACTGGCAACACGTCTGTTTTTGGTATAGAAGAGTCTAGGTTCGAGCCCTAGTGGGCCAACAAAATTTAACCCAATTCATTTAGAATTGGGTTTTTTTATTGTTTAAAGAGTTATAATTATATTTTAAAAGTCATAACGGGCATATTGGCATGATTTACAAGATCCTCACTAATGCTTCCGTTAAAAAAATGAGCGAGCCCACTTCTGCCATGAGTCCCCATACCTATTAAATGTGCGTTAGTTTCGCCCGCAAAATTGAGTATTCCCTTTTCGATTGATATGTCATTGTAAATGTGAATATTAAAATTAGTTTCATCCATGCCTTTTAAAAATCTTTTGATTTTACTATTGATTTCTTTTGTTGTTTTGAAACTACTAGGGGTATTTATATAAAGTAAATTTATAAAGGTGTTAGTTTTCTCGGCAAATTTTATTGCTTGGTTAAAAGGGGTTTTACACTCTTCTGAAAAATCTGTAGCATATATAAAATTTTCAGTTTTAAAATTCTCATAATTATTTTTGATGACTAAAACCGGGACGTTGGAGGTGCGAACTACTTTTTCGGTATTACTCCCAATAAACATTTCCATAAATCCGTTTGTGCCCTGGGATCCCATAATAATCATATCAATATCTTTTTCTTTTACAGCTTCTTTTACATCCTTGTAAACTTCTCCATGGCCAATGATTGCCTCATGGATTAAAATCCCATCCAAATATGGTTTTTCAAGTAATTCTTCAAAATGTTTTTCTGCTAGTTTTATAAAAAAAAGAGATTCCGGCATAGCTCCATTAGCTCCAGAAGAAGATAGGTGTGTTGGTAGTTCAAGAGAATTTAGAACATAAATTTCACTTTTATTTTTCTTCGCCAGTTGAGCAGCTACTTTCAAAGCATTTTCTGCTTGTTCAGAAAAATCGGTTGGTACTAGTATGCGTTTCATAAATTATTTTTTATGGTCGGTGATTAAAGTTTTAATTTACAAAAATAATTGGTAAGAAGAAAGGTTTTTTTTGTAGTTAAAAAAACACTATATTTGCACCGAATTTGATACGAAACTAGCTGAGGGGACCAAAAAGTCCCCTCTTTTTATAGCTAAATTTAATGAAGGAACTTGTAGCAGAATTACTTGAAAAAGCCCTAGAAGAAAATGAATCTTTATTTCTTATCGATTTTAGTGTTTCTGAAGGCAATCAAATAAAAGTTGTTATTGATGGTGATAAAGGAGTAACAGTCAATGACTGTATCACAATAAGCAGAGCTATAGAACATAACATTGATCGAGATGAAATAGATTTTTCATTAGATGTTTCATCAGCAGGTGTGTCAGAACCGCTTTTAATTCCGCGTCAATATTTAAAAAATATTGGGCGTAATTTAAAAGTCATTACAAAAAATAATGATGTTTGTCAGGGTAAACTTGAAAAAGCAAATGATAAAAATATTGAACTTCTTTGGAAAGTTCGAGAACCAAAACCAATTGGTAAAGGAAAAATTACTGTTCAAAAAGAGGCAGTAATAGACTATAAAGATATTGTTGAAGCAACAGTTATGATAAAATTTAATTAGAAGAATATGGAGAATTTAGCATTAATCGATTCTTTTTCAGAATTTAAAGATGATAAGTTAATAGACAGAGTAACATTAATGTCTATTTTAGAAGACGTTTTTAGAAATGCTCTTAAGAGAAAATACGGTGATGATGATAATTTTGATATTATTATCAATCCAGATAAAGGAGATTTAGAAATTTGGAGAAATCGAGTGGTGGTAGCCGATGGAGAAGTTGAAGAACCAAACCAAGAAATATCTCTCACTGACGCTCAAAAAATAGAATCCGACTACGAAATCGGTGAAGATGTTGCCGAAGAAGTAAAATTAATAGATTTAGGAAGGCGCTCAATTTTAGCATTGCGTCAAAACCTCATTTCTAAAATCCACGAGCACGATAACACAAACATTTTTAAATATTTTAAGGATTTAGAGGGAGAAATTTACACTGCTGAAGTTCATCACATTCGTCATCGTGCAATTATTCTTTTAGATGATGAAGGAAACGAATTGATTTTACCAAAAGAAAAACAGATTCCATCAGACTTTTTTAGAAAAGGAGATAATGTAAGAGGGATCATTGAAGGGGTTGAATTAAAAGGTAATAAGCCGTTGATTGTTATGTCTCGTGCACACCCTAAGTTTCTAGAGAAATTATTTGAGCAAGAAATCCCAGAAGTTTTTGATGGGTTAATTAATGTAAAAAAAGTAGTTCGTATACCAGGAGAAAAAGCAAAAGTAGCTGTTGATTCATACGATGATCGTATTGATCCAGTAGGGGCTTGTGTTGGGATGAAAGGATCTCGAATTCACGGAATAGTTCGTGAGTTGGGTAATGAGAATATCGATGTAATTAATTTTACCAACAACACACAACTATATATAACAAGAGCGCTAAGCCCAGCTAAAATAACTTCAATTAAGTTAGATGAAGAGAACAAGAGAGCAGAGGTAATACTAAAACCTGAGGAAGTTTCAAAAGCAATTGGTCGAGGAGGTCACAATATTCGCTTGGCAGGTTATTTAACGGGTTACGAAATTGATGTTCTTCGAGAAGGAGCTGAAGAAGATGTAGAATTATCAGAATTCAAAGATGAAATTGAGGAGTGGATTATTAAAGAATTTGAAAAAATTGGATTAGATACGGCAAAAAGTGTATTGGAAAATGACTTGAAAGAGTTGGTAAAAAGAACTGACTTAGAAGAAGAAACCATTCAAGAAGTATTAAATATATTAAAAGAAGAATTTGAAGATTAAGCAGTACTTTTAGCTGCAATTTTTTCAAATTTAAATTGAAAAACAGGAGAAAGCATTCATATGGCTGAAGCAAAAACAATGAGACTTAATAAAGTTTTGCGTGAATTCAATATTTCATTGGATCGCGCAGTAGAGTATTTAAGCTCAAAGGGTTACGAGGTGGAGTCTCGACCTACAACAAAAATTTCTGGGGAAGAATACCAAGTGCTCTTAGAAGAATTTCAAACGGATAAGAGTAAAAAAGTAGCTTCTAAAGAAGTTGGTGAGGAGAAAAGAAAAGAAAAAGAAGAAATTCGAATAGCTTCCGAGCGTGAGCTTGAAGAAAAACAAAAGAAAATCGATGCTTCTAAAAAATTAATAAAGGCTGAAGTTAAACTTGAAGGTCCAAAAACCTTAGGAAAAATAGACCTCGAAGTCAAAGCTCCTAAGCCTAAAGAAGAAAAGAATAAACAAGCTAAAAAAGAAGTTTCTGCTCCTGTAAAAGAAGAAGCTATTGCTAAAAGTGTTGAAATAGATGAGGTTAAGGCATCTAAAGTTGATGAATCAAGTCCTTTAACAAAAGAAGTTTCTGCTCCTGTAAAAAAAGAAATTTCAACAACAAAAAAACAAGAAGAAAATACAACTTCTGTTAAAGAAGAAACTCCTGCTAAAAACGATGATAAGGATTCTGAAAAAATTACTGCTGAATCTGAGAAAGTAGTTACTCAATACAAAAAGTTAGACGGTCCAAAAATAACAGGTGAAAAAATTGATTTAACTCAATTTAAAAAACCTGAGAAGAAAAAGAAAGAAACAACCAATGCAGACAAAGAAAAAAGAAGCAAGCGACGAAGAATAAGTAAGGGGCCTGCAAAAGGAAGTGGTCGTGGAGGAAATCAAAATAATAGAGGTGGCCGAAAAAAACCAGCTCATACTCCAAAAGAAGAGCCCAGTGAAGCAGAAGTACAAAAACAAGTACGCGAGACTTTAGAGAAACTTCAGGGTAAATCTTCAAAAGGTAAAGGAGCAAAATACAGAAGAGAAAAAAGAGATGTTCACCGTCAAAAAACGGAAGATGATCAAGCTTTACAAGATGCAGAAAGTAAATTACTGAAAGTAACAGAGTTTGTCACTGTGAGTGAAGTTGCAACTATGATGGATGTCCCTGTTACACAAATTATTTCTGCATGTATGTCATTAGGGATGATGGTGACGATGAACCAAAGGTTAGATGCAGAGACCTTGACCATTGTTGCTGACGAATTTGATTACACAGTAGAATTTATTACTGCTGATATTGAAGAATCAATCCAAGTCGAAGAAGATGCCCCAGAAGATTTGATTCACAGAGCTCCTATTGTTACCGTCATGGGACATGTTGATCACGGAAAAACCTCATTGTTAGATTATGTTCGTAAAGAAAATGTTATTGCAGGGGAGTCCGGTGGAATAACACAACATATCGGGGCCTATAGTGTAACGTTGGAAGACGGTCAGAAAATAGCCTTTTTAGACACTCCTGGTCACGAAGCCTTTACGGCAATGCGTGCTCGTGGTACGCAAGTAACAGACTTGGCAATTATTGTTATTGCGGCAGACGATGATATTATGCCTCAAACAAAAGAAGCGATTAGTCATGCTCAAGCTGCTGGAGTACCTATAGTTTTTGCAATTAATAAAATTGATAGACCAACGGCAAATCCCGACAAAATTAAAGAAGGATTAGCACAGATGAATTTATTAGTTGAAGATTGGGGAGGAAAAATCCAATCACATGACATATCTGCTAAAACAGGTGAAGGAGTAAATGAATTACTGGAAAAAGTTTTATTAGAAGCTGAATTATTAGAGCTTACAGCAAATCCAAATAAAGCCGCAAATGGAACTGTAGTTGAAGCATTCTTAGATAAAGGTAGAGGTTATGTTTCTACTATATTGGTACAGGGCGGTACTTTAAAAATAGGTGATTATTTATTAGCAGGTCAATGCAGTGGAAAAGTAAAAGCTATGCATGATGAGCGCGGACATAAAGTGAAAGAAGCTGGGCCAGCAACACCGATATCAATTTTAGGCCTAGATGGTGCACCGCAAGCAGGTGATAAATTTAATGTATTTGGTGACGAAAGAGAAGCAAAAGGTATCGCCTCTAAGCGTACCCAATTGCAGCGAGAACAATCTGTTAGAACTCAACGTCATATCACTTTAGACGAAATAGGTCGAAGAATAGCATTAGGAGATTTTAAAGAATTAAATGTAATTCTTAAAGGAGATGTTGACGGTTCAGTTGAAGCATTAACAGATTCTTTTCTAAAGCTTTCTACAGACGAAATACAAGTAAATATTATTCATAAAGGAGTTGGAGCTATTACAGAAAGTGATGTGCTCTTAGCATCTGCATCAGACGCAATTATTATTGGTTTTAATGTAAGACCAATGGGCAATGCCAGACAAATAGCTGACAAAGAAGAGATTGATATTAGAATGTACTCAATCATTTATGCTGCAATAAACGATTTAAAGGATGCAATGGAAGGGATGTTGTCTCCAGAGATGAAGGAAGAAATCACCGGAACTGCAGAAATTAGAGAAACTTTTAAAATATCTAAGATTGGAACCATAGCTGGTTGTATGGTTATTAGTGGTAAAATTTATAAAGATTCTGGAATCCGATTAATTCGAGAAGGGGTAGTAGTTTATACCGGAGAGCTATCATCATTAAAGAGATTTAAAGATGATGCAAAAGAAGTAGCTAAAGGTTATGATTGCGGTATGCAAATTAAAAACTACAATGATATTAAGGAAAACGATATTATAGAATGCTTTAGAGAAGTAGCAATTAAGAAAAAACTTAAATAATTCTACCAAAATAAAAAAAACAGCATTTATGCTGTTTTTTTTATTTAGAGACCAACAGAAATGAAACTATTTTACTACTAATATTTTATGTTCTGTCTGGTTTTAAAATAAATGCTGAGGGGAATTTATTTTTTATTTCAATTCGTGCTCGATCTGCCTCTAAACGTGAATTGAAATTTCCGACCCATACTTTATAGTTCGGAGTTTCGTATTTTATAGAAGCTGGCCACGAGTCAAAAAACTTTTGATATTCCTTCATTACTTTAGTAGCCTCTTTTAATTCTCCATAATAAAGTTGAATAGTGTAACCGTCAGATAACTTGTTTTCAGTTTCTAGCTTTTTTTTTAAAGTTAAAATTTCTGGTATTTTTTCGCTTGCATTGATGGTTACTGAAGCGTTTTGGCCATATGAAAAGCAAACAAAAACGAACGTGATAACAACGCAAAAAAGAGTTCGGTGATTAGATTTTAATTTCATAGAAATGATATTAATGCAAATGTAAATTTAATTAACTAAAAAGAAAGCAAGTTTGTTATTTAGAATTATTATAAATTACTCACTAACACTTTGTTTGTATTTCTGAAATTGACATTTATACCTTATTTTTGCTGCGTTATTTGAGGTAGGTAGGTCCCTTATTCCTTAGTGCTTTGGAAATGAACCAACTACAATCTTTTAATTGAAAAAAAAATTAATCATTAGTATGAAAAAGGTGAATTACCAAAATTTATCATCAAAATTATCACTTCTGTTGCTAGTATTTTTGTTAGCGTTTTCAACTAACACTTTAGCACAAGAAGAAGGTGATGTAAAAGCTGGGGAGGCTTTATACAAGTCAAATTGTGCAGCTTGTCATAAACTAGACAAGAAAGGAGTAGGTCCAGCTTTAAGAAATGTAGCTGAAAAATACGAAAGAGATTGGCTTTATAAATGGATTAGTAATAGCCAGGGATTAATTAAGTCAGGTGATTCAAAAGCCGTTGCCTTATTTGCTGAATACAACAATTCAGTGATGACATCATTTCCAGGTTTATCAAATACTGATATTGATAATATTCTTGCTTACACTAGCCTTCCAAAGCCAGAACCTAAAATTGCTGTAGCTCCAGTTACCGCTTCAAATAATGATGATGGAAATCTACAAAATATAATTCTTGCAGTATTGGTTTTAATTTTGTTGTTATTGGTCACAATGTTCTATCTAGTAGCCAAGTCTTTGACAAAACTATCTCAAGCAAATGGAGTTGAACAAAAGACAGAATCCAAAAAGCCTTTATGGAAAGTGTTTGCGCAGAATCAGTTTTTAATGCTTGTTTCTGCGATCTTGTTTTTGCTGGTAGCTGCTTATTTTATGTTTGGTTTTTTCATGCAAATAGGAATAGACCAGGGTTATGCTCCGGTTCAACCAATCCACTATTCACATAAAATACACGCGGGGGCAAACAAAATAGATTGTAAGTATTGTCATTCTTCTGCTAGAGTAAGTAAAAAGTCAGGGATACCATCTCTAAACGTATGTATGAATTGTCATAAAAATATTTCTGAGTACAACGGAGAAGAAGATTTAGCAAATGGTTATACCAAAGAGTTTTATACAAAAGAAATTGCAAAATTATATGATGCCGTTGGATGGGATGATGCTGATCAAAGTTACACTGGTGAAGAAAAACCAGTTAAATGGATTCAGATACACAACCTTCCGGATTTTGTTTATTTTAACCACTCACAACATGTTAATGTAGCAGGTGTTGAATGTCAAACATGTCACGGGCCAGTTGAGGAAATGGAGATAATGTATCAACATTCTCCACTAACCATGGGGTGGTGTATAGATTGTCATCGAGAGACAAATGTCGATTTGGAAAATAACGACTACTATGAAAAAATTCATGAAGAGCTTTCGAAGAAATATAATGTAGAGAAATTAACTGCTGCAGAATTAGGAGGATTAGAATGTGGTAAATGCCACTATTAAAAAATGGAACGATATACCTTTTAAAGGTTTTGTCATTAAATTAAATAAATAAATGTCATCAAACAAGAAATACTGGAAAAGTGTTGAAGAGCTAGACGAAAATAGTTCAATTGTTAAGACGCTGCAACAAAACGAATTTGTTGAGGAAATACCGGTTGATAAATTTTTAGGAGATAAAGAAACCCTAGAAACTTCTTCAACGTCTCGTAGAGATTTTTTAAAATATGTAGGATTTACAACTGCTGCTGCATCGTTAGCTGCTTGTGAGGGGCCTATCAAAAAATCAATTCCTTATGTTGTTTTACCAGACGAAATTATTCCTGGAATTGCAAATTACTATGCTACAACAATTGCTGATGGATTTGATTTTGCCAATATCTTAGTAAAAACTAGAGAGGGTAGACCCATAAAAATCGAGCGAAATAGGCTTGAACAAAGTGTCGGAAGCGTAAACGCACGCGTACATGCCTCCGTTTTATCTTTGTATGATATCAATAGGCTAGAATCACCATTAATTGATAATGAGCCCAGTTCTTGGGGAGAATTTGATTCAGCTTTAGAGAGTAAGTTAAACGCATTGAAAAATGAGAAAGTAGTTCTTTTAACTCAGACATTTGCAAGCCCCTCTACTTCAAAACTAATAAAAGAATTTACAAAGAAATATCCCAATGTTCGTCACGTTATTTACGATACAGTATCTTCTTCAGAAGCCTTAGATGCTTTCCAAAGTAAATACGGCGTTAGAGCTTTAGCAGATTTTGATTTTTCAAAGGCAGAAGTTATTGTTTCAGTTGGTGCTGATTTTCTTGGTGATTGGCAAGGTGGAGGTTTTGATTCTTCATATGCAAAAGGGAGGATTCCAAATGAAGGAAAAATGTCTCAACATTTTCAGTTTGAAGCTAATATGACTCTATCTGGAGCTAATTCTGACAAACGAATACCTACTACCCCGTCACAGCAAAAACAGGTTTTAGAAGCTCTTACTGGCGGCACAACTTCTGGACTTCCAGCGTCTATTGTTGCGGCAATTTTAAAAGCAAAAGCAGCCCTTTCGAAAGCAGGCGATAAAGGAGTTGTTATTACTGGTTTACCCGATTTTACTGCACAAACTAGCGCGCTTTCTTACAATGAGAGTGTTTCAAGTGTTGTAATGAATACTGAGAAACCAAAAATGATCCGTAAAGGAAATAGTAGAGCAGTATTAAATGTGTTAAATGAAGTTGTAGATGGTACTGTCAAAGGATTGATTTCTGTAGGTGTTGACCCTATATATTCATTCCCTAACAATATAGCATTTACTGAAGCATATTCTCGTCTAGAGCTTTCTGCGTCTTTTTCTTTCAAAAAAGATGCTACGGCATCGTTATCGCAATTAGTTGCTGCAACCCCACATTACCTTGAGTCATGGGGCGATACACAACTTAAAAAAGGAACATTCGGCTTAACTCAACCAACCATAAAACCTTTATTCGATACGAGACAGTTCCAAGAAAGTTTATTAAAGTTGCTAGGATCAGATAAATCCTACTACGATTATATAAAAGAAACTTGGAAAAAATCTATCCTAGGAAGTACAAGTTGGAACAATGCTTTACACGATGGTGTATTTGTTAGTGATATTGAACTTGAAAATGAGGAATTTTCTACAGGTACCGATTTTAGTTCAAACAATCAGGCATTTGATACAAAAGTGGAGCAGGGTGGTCTAGAATTAACCTTGTACACCAAAATATCAATGGGAGATGGGCAACAAGCAAACAACCCATGGTTACAAGAATTACCTGATCCGATAACTAGAACCACTTGGGACAACTATTTAACGGTCTCTGCTGCTGATGCTTCAGAAATGGGCTTAGAAAATAAAAATGTTGCTGATGGAGGACTAAATGGAAGTTACGTAAACATTAAAGTTGGAGAAACAACTATTGAAAACATCCCAGTAATTATTCAACCCGGACAAGCAAAAGGTTCAGTTGGATTGGCTTTAGGGTATGGTAAAACAGCATCAATTCAATTTGAAATGCAGACGGGTGTGAATGCATACCATGTTTATAATGATTTTTCTTCTATCCAAAATGTTACCATTGAAAAAACATCTGGAGAACATGAATTTGCTTGTGTACAATTACACAACACCATGATGGGTAGAGATATTATTCGAGAAACTTCATTAGAGGTTTTCAATACAAAAGAAGCTAGTAATTGGAATCCTGTTCCAGTAGTCTCAAAAGATCACGAAGAAATTTCAGTAAATGATCCAGGTGCAGATTTATGGACTTCTTTTGACAGGAGTATAGGCCCTCATTTTAACCTTTCAATTGACTTAAACGCTTGTACTGGATGTGGAGCTTGTGTGATTGCTTGTCATTCAGAAAATAATGTTCCCGTTGTAGGGAAAAAAGAAGTGCGTAGAAGTCGTGATATGCATTGGCTTCGTATTGATAGATATTACTCCAGTGAAGATACCTTCGAAAGCGATTTAAACAAAAAAGAAAACGCAAACGGGTTGTTTGGAGAGACAGGTGTTAAGAGTACCTTGATTTCTATGGAAGATGCTTCAGCTAGTCCAGAGGTAGCGTTCCAGCCAGTTATGTGTCAGCATTGTAATCATGCACCATGCGAAACAGTTTGCCCAGTAGCAGCAACTTCTCATGGTCGTCAAGGACAAAATCAAATGGCTTATAACCGTTGTGTAGGGACTCGTTATTGTGCAAATAACTGTCCTTATAAAGTTCGTCGTTTTAATTGGTTCTTATACTCTGAAAATGAAGAGTTCGATTACCACATGAATAATGATTTGGGAAGAATGGTCTTAAATCCTGATGTTGTCGTACGTTCTCGTGGAGTAATGGAAAAGTGTTCAATGTGTATTCAAATGACACAAAAAACAATTTTAGATGCTAAAAACGAGGGTAGAGCTATCAAAGATGGAGAATTTAAGACTGCTTGTTCGGCAGCTTGTGAGTCAGGTGCGATGGTTTTTGGTGATGTAAATGATCATGAAAGTGAAGTAAATAAGTTAAGTAAAGATAATAGAATGTATCATTTATTGGAAGCAGTAGGAACAAAACCTAATGTATTTTATCAAGTTAAAGTGAGAAATTCTAAAGAAGTTTAATAATACTAAGAAATAGCAAAAAAGATATGGCGTCGCATTATGAAGCTCCTATTAGAAAACCCTTAGTAACCGGGAACAAATCGTACCATGATGTAACGGTAGATGTTGTGACACCAGTAGAGGGAAAAGCCAATAAGTCTTGGTGGATTGTTTTTTCAATTGCTCTAGCTGCATTCTCATGGGGAATAGGTTGTATCATTTATACCGTTTCAACAGGTATAGGTACCTGGGGATTGAATAAAACTGTTGGCTGGGCCTGGGATATTACCAACTTTGTATGGTGGGTAGGAATTGGTCACGCAGGGACTTTAATTTCTGCGGTATTATTACTATTTCGTCAAAAGTGGAGAATGGGAATTAATCGTTCTGCCGAGGCAATGACTATATTTTCTGTGATACAAGCAGGCCTTTTTCCAATTATTCACATGGGTCGTCCTTGGTTGGCTTACTGGGTAGTCCCAATTCCAAATCAGTTTGGTTCTCTATGGGTCAACTTTAATTCACCGTTGCTATGGGACGTATTCGCAATATCAACTTATTTATCGGTTTCATTAGTCTTCTGGTGGACTGGATTGTTACCTGATTTTGCGATGATACGAGACAGAGCAATCACCCCTTTTAATAAAAAAATATACGGTATTTTATCGTTTGGATGGAGCGGGCGTGCAAAAGATTGGCAACGCTTTGAAGAAGTATCACTTGTATTAGCAGGATTAGCGACACCTTTAGTGTTGTCTGTTCATACCATAGTATCATTTGACTTTGCCACCTCTGTAATTCCAGGTTGGCACACTACGATATTTCCTCCTTACTTTGTGGCTGGAGCAGTTTTCTCTGGTTTTGCAATGGTAAATACCTTATTGATTATCATGCGAAAAGTTTCGAACTTAGAAGATTATATTACTCTTCAACACATAGAATTAATGAACATCGTAATAATGATTACTGGATCTATTGTTGGAGTTGCATACATAACGGAGCTTTTTATTGCCTGGTACTCGGGAGTCGAATACGAGCAATATGCATTCCTTAATAGAGCAACAGGTCCTTATTGGTGGGCTTATTGGGCAATGATGACGTGTAATGTGTTTTCCCCTCAATTCATGTGGTTTCCCAAATTAAGACGAAGTATTATGTTTTCCTTCATTATTTCAATAGTTGTTAATATTGGGATGTGGTTTGAACGATTTGTAATTATTGTTACATCATTGCACCGTGACTATCTTCCTTCATCTTGGACAATGTTTTCTCCAACTTTCGTTGATATAGGTATCTTTATTGGTACTATAGGTTTCTTTTTCGTATTGTTTTTATTGTACGCAAGAACCTTCCCAGTAATTGCGCAAGCAGAGGTGAAATCGATTTTAAAATCATCGGGTGCTAATTTTAAAAAATTAAGAGCTGAACACGGAGACGATGCAAAGCACTATGGGGAAGAAGTAGAATTTTCAACTAAAAATAAAAACAATTAATTATGGCATCTAAAGTTATTCACGCTTTATATACAGACGATGATATCTTATTACAAGCCGTAAAGAAGGTTCGTGAAAAGCACTATCATATTGAAGAAGTATACACTCCGTTTCCAGTTCATGGACTCGAAAAAGCTATGGGACTTGCAGATACTAGAATTGCTATAACATCATTCTTGTATGGATTGGTTGGATTAAGTGTTGCTGTTTTGATGATGGATTTTATAATGATTCAAGATTGGCCTCAAGATATAGGAGGTAAACCAAGCTTTAGTTATTTAGAGAACATGCCTGCATTTGTGCCAGTAATGTTCGAATTAACTGTTTTTTTTGCAGCCCATCTGATGGTGATTACATTTTACATGAGAAGTAAGTTATGGCCTTTCAAAAAAGCAGAAAACCCAGACGTAAGAACAACTGATGATCATTTTTTAATGGAAATAGATGGAAGTAAAGAAACAGATGTCATTTCTAAATTCTTAAAGAGTACAGGAGCAGTTGAAGTAAAAATAATCGAAAAGAATGAGGATCACTAATATGAAAAATTTAGCAAACATAACTGTTGTCATACTTATTGTGCTAAGTGTAACTTCTTGTTTTGATAAAAAGAAACCCAACTACAGGTACATGCCTAATATGTATACTTCTGTAGCAGTTGAAACGTATAGTGAGTATGAAATTCTTCCGAATGGTCAAGCTGCTTTAGTCCCCGTAAAAGGGACAATATCTAGAGGGTGGATGCCTTACGAGTACGAAAATACATTAGAAGGAAAAACGCTAGCTACCAATGAATTAAAAATACCACTAGCGGTAAATGAAGAAAATCTCTCTAAAGGGAAAGAACTATTTAACATTTATTGTGCAATTTGTCATGGAAATAAAGGAGACGGTCAAGGAACTTTAGTAAAAAGAGAAAAGTTTCTTGGAATTCCAAGTCTTGCTGATAAAGGAAGAAATATTACTGAAGGAGATATTTATCATGTGATGATGTACGGATTAAATTCAATGGGATCTTATGCTTCTCAAACCAATGAAAAGGAAAGATGGCAGATTACAATGCACGCTTTGGATTTAAAATCTAAATTAAATGGTGAACCTTTGTGGTCATCAACACAGAAAGACTCAACGGAAAAAGAAACCACTTCAAACGAAGCAAATTAATTAAAGAATAAAGAGAATAGCTAAGATATGTATACGTTACCAAGTAAATTAAAATTTTTTGCAATTATTCTTATGGTAATTGGCGCCCTAGGAATCGTAACAGGCTTTCTTTCCACTCCAAGTAATACTGAAGAAGTGAAAGAAATGTTAGCATCTAGCCATGATGATGGACATCAAACAGAAGCTACTCATTCAGAAAGTCATGTAGAACAGTCTCATCATGAAAATACACATAATGATGATGGTCATTATGAGCACGTTTTACATCAGTTACAGAATAGACCATGGTCCTCACTGTACATTGCTAGCTTTTTGTTTTTCATGATATCTTTGGGAGTTTTAGCCTTCTACGCGATTCAAATTGCATCCCAAGCAGGTTGGTCGCCGGTACTTTTTAGAGTTATGGAAGGAATAACGTCTTACTTGATTCCTGGAGGAATTATTATGTTAATTTTAATAGGACTTTCGGCATTCCATTTTAATCATTTATTTGTTTGGGCTGATCCAGAAGTTGTTGCACACGATAAATTAATACAAGGTAAGTCAGGATGGTTAAATAGTTGGGGAGTTCTTATACGAGCAATTATATTTATTGGTGGTTGGGTAGCATATCGTCAAATATCTCTCAAATTATCAAGAAAGCAAGATGAAGCTACAGATGGTAAATGGTTTAAAAAAAGTTTTAAAATCTCAGCAGGATTTTTAGTCTTTTTTATTTACACAGAATCCGTAATGTCTTGGGATTGGTTAATGAGTTTTGATCCACATTGGTTTAGTACATTGTTTGGATGGTATGTTTTTGCTGGTATGATAGTTTGTGCAGTGACAACCATAGCTTTGGTGACGATGATATTGAAATCTCAAGGTTATTTGGAGTACGTAAACGATAGTCATATTCATGATTTGGCTAAGTTTATGTTTGGGTTTAGTATTTTCTGGACCTACCTGTGGTTTTCGCAATTTATGCTAATTTGGTATGCTAATATCCCAGAAGAGGTTACTTATTTTGTCACTAGAATAGAAGACTTCAAATTGCCGTTTTTTGGAATGGTAGTATTAAATTTTGTTTTCCCAATTTTAGTACTAATGAATAGCGATTATAAAAGAGTAAATTGGTTTGTTGTAATGTCGGGGATTGTTATAATTATTGGACATTATGTAGATTTATTTGTGATGGTGATGCCAGCAACAGTTGGAACATCTTGGTATTTTGGAATACCTGAACTAAGTTCAGTGATATTTTTCCTAGGGTTATTTATATATGTTGTATTTACCGCTTTAACAAAAGCACCATTACTAGCTAAAGGAAATCCTTTTTTAAAGGAAAGTAAAAATTTTCATTATTAATTTAATTTGTTGATAAGATAACGATGACCGCATTTTTAATAATTTTAGTAATCATTCTTTTTGGAGTAGCTGTCTGGCAAATGAATAAAGTATTCCAATTATCAAAGTCGCCAAAATCTGAAAACTCAGAAATTGCATCAGATAACGATAATAATACTCAAGGGTATTTAATGTTAGCTTTTGTATTTTTTATTTATGGAAACTTGGCATATTGTTTTTGGGAATGGGGGGATGTATTATTGCCAGTATCTGCCTCCGAACATGGAATTCAAATAGATCAGCTGATGCTAACTACCATGATAGTTATTTTTATTGTAGGTATTTTTACACAATGGTTATTGCATTATTTTGCCTTTGTTTACAGAGGTAGTAAAGAAAAAAAGGCTTTATTTTATGCTGAAAATCATCGATTAGAATTTATCTGGACGATCATACCAGTTTTCGTATTAGCAGCCTTAATAATTTATGGATTATTTACTTGGTCTGATATCATGTACGTGGATGAAGATGAAGACCCAATGGTAGTAGAATTATATGCCTATCAATTCGATTGGAGAGCACGATATGCTGGAAATGATAATACCCTTGGAGAAGCCAATGTTAGACTTATTGAAGGGGTAAACCAACTAGGAGTCGATATTTCAGATCCAAATGCACAAGATGATAAAGTTGTAAATGAACTTCACTTGCCCTTGGGTAGAAAAGTTTTATTTAAAATGAGGTCTCAAGACGTTTTACACTCAGCTTATATGCCTCATTTTAGAGCACAAATGAATTGTGTACCAGGTATGATTACCCAATTTGCTTTTACGCCATCTATTACCACTGACGATATGCGAATGAATGATGAAGTAATTGAAAAAGTGGAGTATATTAACCAAATTAGAACAGAAAAAAATATTGAATTATTAGCAAAAGGTGAAGAAGTACTAGAAATGTATGAATTTGATTATTTGTTACTTTGCAATAAGATATGCGGAAGTAATCATTTTAACATGCAAATGAAAATTGTTGTAGACACTGAAGAAGACTACAATACTTGGTTAGCTGAACAAGCTACAATTGCTGAAACTATAAAAAACAAATAAATAGCTTAAAAGAGATATGTCAGAACAC
>ERZ1047472.696-NODE-696-length-28940-cov-6.193041_pt1 | contig 28940 bp, 24 predicted proteins | sample MGYA00383095_ERZ1047472 | MGnify/ENA primary metagenome ERZ1047472 (study PRJEB29581, sample SAMEA5548365) | metagenome | biome: marine; feature: coastal; material: water | depth 1 m | study: Short-term variability in the microbial, nano- and picoplankton dynamics... | reverse complement strand
CTAGGGACTTCAAAGCAGTATTTGTTGAAGAGACAGAATCAAACAAAAGAGATTTAGTGAACTCATCTTTGAGTTGTGGTATAAATAGGCGCTTGAGTGCTGCATCATCACCGTCAACTACAACAACCCCATCTTCACCAAACAATTGATGCACTAAGCTTCTAGTGGCATCTGCTAGGTTTTTTTGAGACATATAAGCTGTTTTAAATATCATTTTCAGGCGATCGGACGCTGCAGCATCGCCTATATCTTTGGAAAATTCATCAAAAATAAAATCCAAGCCTTTTGTAGACAAACGCCCTACTGGTCCTGCCGAATCTAAAGCCCATTCAAGACGATTATCAGCCATATGAAAATGATTGATTTCTTTGAAATCGTGGTCTTCTGATGCCATCCAAAAAATAGGAATAAAGCTGTTGTCTGGGTATTTATCTCGAAGATTTTTTGCCAAATTAACAACGGAAATAATTTTATACAAAAAGTACAGAGGTCCTCCCATTAAATTGAGTTGATGACCTGTGGTGACGGTGAAGGTTGTTGGGGCCTTTAAAGCGTCTATCTGAGATTTTGTCATTGGACTTAAATCGAGACTTTTGTATTGGGCTGTCAAACGATTGGATAAAATCTGACGTTGTTCAATTGATAATTGAGCAGCTTTGGCGGTCATTTGCGCTTCAAAATTTTCAAGCTTTGGGGCCCGCCCATAAAAAGATTCCAATACAGGATCGCCTTCAATAAACGCCTGTAAAAGTTTAGAAAGCGTCTGGGTATTTACATATGGAACTTTTGATTTGGCCATCCTCTTTTTTGTGGTTGGTAAAGATACTTTAATAAATCCAAATTTAATTAAAGGTGATGATTTTGATTGAACCGTGAGTGAATAGACTTCAGCAGAAATAATTCTTTTGTGGCACTATTTTTTAAAAAAAGAATCTATGAATTCCATTTTATTAAAAACTTGGAGGTCCTCAATCCCCTCACCAACGCCAATGTACTTAACAGGGACTTGAAATTGATCACTGATTCCGATCACTACCCCACCTTTGGCGGTACCGTCTAATTTGGTGACTGCCAAAGCATTTACTTCGGTGGCTGCTGTAAATTGTTTGGCTTGTTCAAATGCATTTTGACCAGTGGACCCATCTAATACCAATAAAATCTCGTGCGGCGCATTGGGCACTACTTTGTGCATCACACGCTTGATTTTTGTCAACTCATTCATTAGGTTGACTTTGTTATGTAAACGGCCTGCGGTGTCAATAATAACAACATCAGCTTGGTTGCTGACAGCACTTTCTAAAGTATCAAATGCAACAGAGGCAGGATCACTGCCCATGTTCTGTTTTACAATTGGAACCTCAACGCGATCAGCCCAAACTTTCAGTTGGTCAATGGCGGCCGCTCTAAAGGTATCAGCAGCACCCAAAACCACTTTATAACCTTGTTTTTTAAATTGGTGTGCCAACTTTCCAATGGTCGTTGTTTTTCCTGCGCCATTGACCCCAACAACCATGATGACATAGGGTTTGTGGTTGGAGGCTAAAGAAAATTCTGAATCATTTCCAGAATTAATTTCGGAGAGTAAACCTGCAATTTCTTCTCTTAAAATAAGATTTAACTCCTCTGTGCCTAAATATTTGTCCTTGGCAACTCGCGCTTCAATGCGATCGATGATTTTAAGCGTTGTTTCAACCCCTACATCGCTGGTGACCAATACTTCTTCAAGATTGTCTAAAACACTGTCGTCAACTTTAGACTTTCCGGCAACTGCTTTTCCTAGTTTTTCAAAAAAACTGGATTTAGATTTTTCCAAGCCTTTGTCTAGGGTTGCCTTTTTTTCGGATGAAAATATCTTTTTAAAAAAACTCATGAGACCAATAGTTAGCTGTTTTGCAAGTTACTAAAAAATAAAAAGCCGCTTTGAATAAAAGCAGCTTTTAAGTATAATGTAAATGGTATTTTACTTCTTGTTTAAGAAGTCATTGACTCTTTCTGGAGACATGATAGATTCCACAAAGATGTAGGCCCCAGTTTTTGGAGACTTTACCATTTTAATGGCTTTTGTAAGACGCTTAGAGCCTGTTTGTAATGTTGCAACTGATTTCTTTGCCATGATTCAAATTATTTAATTTCTTTGTGTACCGTCATACGCTTCAAAATGGGATTAAATTTTTTAATCTCCATGCGGTCTGGTGTATTCTTTTTATTTTTTGTTGTAATGTATCTAGAAGTTCCTGGTTGACCAGAAGCTTTGTGCTCTGTACATTCTAAAATCACTTGAATTCTGTTTCCTTTCTTTGCCATAATCGTTTAGACTTTAATGGATTATTTTAAAAACCCTTTTGATTTTGCTTCTTTGATGGCTGCAGATATGCCAATTTTATTGATTGTTTTCAATGCAGCAGCAGATACTTTTAAAGTAATCCACTTGTCTTCTTCAGGGATATAGAAACGTTTTTTCAAAAGGTTGGCGTTAAATTTACGCTTGGTTCTGTTCAAGGACTTAGAAACATTGTTTCCAACCATTGCTTTCTTCCCGGTAAGTTCACATATTCTAGACATGATCTTTATTTTTTATAGTTTTGTTGTTTCAAAACGAGGTGTAAAAATACGAAATCTTCGTAAGTTCACAAATTTTGTTTACTCAATTTTTAAAAATTTCTTTTTGAAGCATGGTAAGAGCCATATTTAAAGTTTTAATCACGATGCGGTGCCGCTGTTTTCCGAAATTATATTCTTGAGCATAAACCTGATTTGGTGTTGCAATCGCAATACAAACTGTTCCGATCTCCGCATCAGAATCGCCTTTTAAGGGGCCAGCATTTCCAGTGGTGGCAATGGCGCAATCTGAGTTGAACAATTTCTGAACGCCTGAAGCCATGGCTTTTGCGACTTCTACACTCACCACAGAATGATTGTCAATGAGTGTCTTGTCAACGCCCAATACCGCGGTTTTTATGTGCGTATCATAAGCAACGACCCCACCTTTGAAATACTTGGAGGCTCCAGGGTGATTTGTAAATTGAGCCGCGATTTTTCCTCCTGTACAACTTTCTGCCACCGCAAGGGTTTTATCGATGTTAATCAACTGATTTCCAATTATTTGTTCTATGGAATTATCTTCTTCAAAACCTACAAAAACATCAGATATTTGCGGAATTAGTTTTTGAATTTCTGCAGCCATTGATTTTTCAACCAATTCTTTGTCAAATCCTTTTGAAGACAATCGCAACCGCACGCGCCCAAGATTTGGCAAATAGGCCAATTTAATTGTACTAGGGAGATTGGTTTCCCAATCTGATATGCGATCGGCGATGATGCTCTCCCCTAAGCCATAGGTCAAAAGCGTTTTATGTAAAATAAAAGGCAATTCAAAGGCCTCTGAAAGTCGTGGGAGTACCTCATTTTGAAGTAGGGCTTTCATCTCAAACGGTACCCCTGGAAGTGCTATAAAAACAGTGCCCTCTTTTTCCATCCACATTCCTGGTGCAGTCCCTGATGCGTTCATGAGAACTGTAGCTTTAGAAGGTACTAAAGCTTGATCCAAATTGACCTGCAAAAGCGGTTGCTTGATGTATTTTTTCCAAATGTCTTTGATATGCGCTAGTACGGCAGAATCTGAAACAAGTTGGTCTTCAAAAAACTCAACAAATGTAGTTTTGGTTATGTCGTCTTTTGTGGGGCCTAACCCCCCTGTTAAAAGCACCAAATCAGAATTGGCTTGTCCCCTATTTAAAGCATCTAAAATATGTGATTTCTCATCTTGAACAGAAGTTATTTGATGGATGGAAATACCAATTTTATTTAAGGCTTTGGCAATGAAGGTTGAGTTGGTGTCTACAATTTGCCCAATTAATATTTCGTCTCCAATGGTAATAATTTCAGCCTTCATTTACTTGACTTTTATGGAAAAGAATTCATCGTTTTCTATAAATCCGGTTAAAATATCATCAGAATCGACTGCACCAACACCCGATGGCGTTCCTGTGAAGATAACATCTCCAATTTTAAGGGTGAAAAATTGGGACACATACGCAATGATGGCATCGATATTCCAAAGCATTTGTTTGGTATTTCCAGTCTGCACAATAGCATCGTTCTTTTTGAGATGAAATGCTATATTGTTTAAATCTTTAAATTTTGATTTTGAAACCCATTTGCCAATGACTGCAGAACCGTCAAAAGATTTGGCTTTTTCCCAAGGTAATCCCTTTTCCTTTAAATCTTCTTGTAAATCTCTAGCAGTAAAATCAATTCCTAAACCAATATGATCGTAATATTTGTAGGCAAATTCGGGAGCGATGTACTTTCCAACTCTGTTAATTTTTACAAGAATTTCAAGTTCGTATTGAACATTATCTGAAAAATCAGGAATGAAAAAGGGCTGTTTCTTTAAAAGTATGGAGGTGTCCGGTTTTAAAAAAACAATTGGGGCATTAGGGGTTTCGTTTTGAAGCTCTGTAATGTGATTACTGTAATTTCGGCCAATACAAATCAGTTTCATTTAAAATAATTTCTGATTAAAAGCCCGTAGTTTAATGGCCGTTAAAACCTTTTTTGTGAACAGTGGGAAATCAGCATCTAACAACCAACCAAAATAACCAGGTTCTTTTTGTAAAACTTCTGTTACCTTTTTCCCTTTGTGCTTTCCAAATGAAAAACATTCGTCACCGTCTTCATCAAAACGTATAAAACCTGCAAAATCCGCAAACTTTTGACGGGTACTGAATTGTGCCAAGAACTTGGTATCATTCTCAAGCGCATCGTATCGGTCTAATTGCGCTTTTAAAACTTCATAAGTGGCAATGGTATCGGCTTCAGCACTGTGGGCATTTTCTAAATTTTTATCACAATAAAACTTATATGCGGCCGTCAAAGTGCGCTGTTCCATTTTGTGAAAAATAGTCTGAACATCCACAGATTGTCTGTTTTTCATATCAAAATCAAGGCCAGCACGAAGCATTTCTTCAGCTAAAATTGGAATGTCAAAACGGTTGGAATTAAAGCCTCCTAAATCGGCATCTACAATCCAGGAATTGACCTCCTTGGCCAGCATTTTAAAGGTTGGGGCATCTGCAACATTTTCATTTGAAATACCATGAATGGCTGTAGATTGCGCTGGAATGGGCATTTCTGGATTGACCAACCATGTTTTTTTTTCTTCTTTTCCGTTGGGGAAAACTTTTAAAATAGAAATTTCAACAATTCTATCAGAAGTAATGCTGACGCCGGTTGTTTCTAAGTCGAAGAAACAAATTGGTTTTTTTAAATTTAATTGCATCTGTTTATATTGGTCTGTTTTCGTCCCAAGATTCTAAAAGTTCTTTGACGGTTTTGATAAATTGACCGCCTAACGCCCCATTGACCACTCTGTGGTCGTAGGAATGCGATAAAAACATTTTTTGACGAATGCCTATAAAGTCACCCGCTTCTGTCTCAATTACTGATGGTACTTTTCGAATGGCGCCGAGGGCTAAAATTCCAACTTGTGGTTGGTTGATGATGGGAGTACCCATAATACTTCCAAACCCACCCACATTGGTCACTGTGTAAGTGCCATCTTGAACGTCGTCTGGTTTGAGTTGATTGTTTCTTGCACGGGCTGCCAAATCATTGACACGTTTGGTTAATCCCATCAAATTGAGTTGGTCTGCTTGTTTGATAACGGGGACAATCAAATTACCATCGGCCAATGCGGTTGCCATGCCGAGGTTTATGGATTTGTGTTTTTTAATATGAACGCCGTCTACAGATATATTCAACATAGGATGTAGGGTCAGTGCTTTTGCGACTGCTTCCATAAAAATAGGTGTAAGTGTGATTTTCATCCCATAACTTTCTTGAAATTTCGCCTTTATTTTATTACGCCAATTCCAAATTTTGGTCACATCCACCTCAATAAAAGACTGAACGTGTGCCGAGGTCTGAACAGAATTCACCATGTGTTTAGCAACGAGTTTGCCCATACGGGTCATCTCAATGATTTCATCTGAAGCATTGTTGGATTGAGCCATTTGTGGCTGCACTGATGTAGCTTCTATATTTATAAAATTAGATGGTGTGGAAACAATTGGATTTGCGACTGCAGACTTATTATCATTGGACTTAGGCTCCGTATTTTGTCTGTTGCTCAAATAATCCAAAATATCCATTTTGGTCACCCGGCCATCTTTACCACTTCCTAAAATTTGATCCAATTCGGCTTGAGAAACACCTTCTTTTTTTGCAATATTTTTCACCAAAGGTGAATAAAATCGATTGCCATTAGAGCTGATAGGCGTCACAAAAGATTTTGCATTAGAAACCGTTGCTTCAACCGCCTCAACTTCGTCTGAGAATTGAGCGTTGCTAAGTTTAACCGCGCTATTGTCCGCTTTTTCAACACTAACTTCTAAGGAAGGTTCGCGAACATCTGCATCGGTTTCAATGATGGCAAAGGTTTGACCCACTTCAACCACGGCATCGGCATCAAACATCTTTTCGATGAGAATACCACTCACCTCACTAGGGACATCACTGTCGACTTTATCTGTTGAAATTTCCACAACAGACTCATCAACTTCTATCCGGTCTCCAATGTCTTTTAACCACGTGTTAATCGTCGCTTCCGCGACACTCTCTCCCATTTTGGGAAGTTTGAGTTCAAATTTTGCCATAGTTGGTGTTTATAATGGGGGTAATTAGCAATGCAAAACTAACTAAAATTACGGATATAATCAATTATTAGCAGGGATGTTCAGGATAAAAATTCATCGAAAAGAATCACCTCTCCCCTTTGGATAGAGGCATCACTTCCCACACAATAGTGACTATTTTTTGGCCATATTTTAAAAGAAATTAGAGGTAATGAGGTCGTCGAAATTTGATTTAAAATGGCTTTAAAAGTTTCAACATTAGCATCCAAAACCAAATCATAGGAAACGCCTGGTGTGAGCATTTCTAAAGATTTTATAATGCTCGCGTTTTTTAAATTAACCAATGCTTCATCAGAATGCGGATTTAGAAAGGCGATTTCTTTGCGATTCGCCAGAAGAATTGGAGGGCTTGACATGAAATAGGGCGCCATTCTTGTCGCTGTATTAACAGCCCATCGCATTAAAAAGTTAGATTCAAAATGCTTGCTATGGAATAGCTGCATGGCCTTGTAAAATCTTTTGTAATAAATTTTATTTTTTGGAGAACTTTCTCCCTTGAAGTGCAGCAGAGTCGATGCCCCATAATAATAATTATTTCTGTTCATTTTTAATGCTCTATAGCAGAGGTCAATGTCCTCTCCGTACATGAAAAAATCCTCATCAAAGCCATTCAGGGCTGTAAAAAGTTCGCGCCGCATGAACATAAAAGCACCCGTTAAAACAGGAACTTCAGCAATTGAATTTTGATCCACCGCAGTCGCATAATAAGATTTTCCATTTCCCAAAAGTTTACCTAAAGCCGAAGAAAGTTTAGGAACATTGCGCTTGCATTCTGGTAAAAATTTACCGGAACCATCCATAAAACGGCAACCCACAATCCCTAAATTGGTTTTGGTTTCTGAAAACTTTAAGATTTTTTGAAAAGTATCTTCTGCAACAACCGTATCTGGATTTAAAATGCATAAATACTCACCTTTGGCCAAACCAGTAGCCAAATTATTGCCCTTTGAAAACCCAATGTTTTCATTATTCTCAATAAGTTTAACTTCAGGAAATAACGATTTCACCATGGTACAACTGTCATCGGAGGAGTTGTTATCAATAACAATGATTTCGGAAGAAATACCTTTTAAAGAGGCTTGGACACTTTGCAAGCACAGCTCTAAAAAAAAGCGAACATTGTAATTGAGAATGACGACAGATATTTTCAAAATAACTAGGATTTAAAGGAAATCTCGAAAGGTACTCTGTTGGTAATGCTTCTTCCCAAAGTGACCTCATCTGCGTATTCTAATTCATCTCCTACTGAAATACCACGGGCGATGGTAGACATTGTTATACCTGCATCTTGAATTTGCTTGTAAATATAAAAGTTGGTGGTATCGCCTTCCATGGTAGAACTCAATGCAAAAATGATTTCCTTAATAGTTCCTGATTCTACTTTTTTAACCAAACTTTGGATGTTTAAATCATTTGGGCCAATTCCATCCATGGGAGATATTTTACCACCCAAAACATGGTAAATACCCTTAAAACTGGCCGTACTTTCAATGGCCAAAACATCGCGAATGTCTTCAACGACACAAATGGTACTTTGGTTTCTATTGGGGTTTGCGCAAATTTCACATATCTCTTTGTCAGAAATATTATGACATGAATTGCAAAAATTAATTTGCTCACGCATTTCTGTTAAAGCGTTGGAAAGTTGATTTGTTTGGGCTTGTGGCTGTCGCATCAAATGCAATACAAGACGCAAAGCAGTGCGGCGGCCTATCCCTGGCAGCTGAGCAACTTCACTGACAGCATTTTGTAATAATTTCGAAGAGAATTCCATCGTTGGCTTCGTTGTTATAATTTTAAAAAATCTGTTTCCTTTTTAACAAATGAATAATTCTAAAAAAACCCTAAGGAAACTGTCAGGTTGCCATAGAAAATTATACATTTGATGTAGGTCTTAAATGGAATTGTTAAGCCTTACAAATATAAATTTATTAAGTTGAAAGCACAACACATTCTACTGCTCACTATAATTTATTTTGTTTTTCTAGTTATAATCGCAAGAATTACTGGGAAAAATGACAGCAATGCCGATTTTTTTAAGGCCGGTAAACAATCCCCATGGTATCTGGTCGCATTCGGGATGATTGGGGCCTCGCTTTCAGGGGTTACATTTATTTCCGTCCCAGGATGGGTAGAAGCCTCTGAATTTAGTTATTTCCAAGTCTGCTTGGGCTATATTGCTGGTTACGTAGTCGTGGCGTTTTTACTTTTGCCAATATACTATAGATTAAACCTCACTTCAATTTATGAATATTTACAACAACGTTTTGGAAACGTAAGTCATAAAACTGGGGCCTTTTTCTTTTTTGTATCTCGTGTGTTAGGTGCTGCCTTTAGAATGTATCTCATGGCCATTGTATTGCAACAATTCGTATTTGAGCAATGGGGCATCCCTTTTGAAATGACTGTGGTCTTATCCATAGTTTTGATTTGGGTATACACCAACAAAGGCGGCATAAAAACCATTGTTTGGACAGACACCTTGCAAACCCTTTTTATGGTCTGTGCTGTTATACTTTCAATTTATATGATAACGGATGCATTGGGCTGGAGTTTTGCTGAATTTCTAAATTCTGATGAATTAAAACAATACAGTACTGTTTTTCAAACAGAAAGTATTTTAGCCAAAGATCATTTTTTAAAATCATTTTTTGGGGGCATGTTTATCACGATTTGCATGACGGGACTTGATCAGGACATGATGCAAAAGAACTTAAGCTGTAAAACGCTAAAAGATGCTCAGAAAAATATGCTTTGGTTCAGTCTCGTTTTAACCCTTGTTACCTTTTTATTTTTAGTATTAGGCGCACTGTTGTTTATCTATGCCGAACGCTATGGAGTGAAACTTCCATTACTTGATGGCAATCCTAAAACAGATTTATTATTTCCTGAAATAGCTCTCAACTCGGGCTTAGGCCTGGCATTGGGTTCTGTTTTTATACTGGGATTGATAGCCGCTGCCTACAGCAGTGCAGACAGTGCATTGACTTCTCTTACAACCTCATTTTGTATCGATATTTTAGATTTGAAAGACCATTCTGAGTCTGAAAAAAAACACATCAGAAAAAAAACACATATTGGCATGAGTATTTTATTGATTTTGGTGATCATTGCCTTTAAGTATCTTTTAAATTCAAATGTTATTGACAGCTTACTTACAGTTGCAGGCTATACCTATGGGCCGCTTTTAGGCCTTTTTGCCTTTGGGATTTTCACCAACTACAAAGTTAAAGACCAGTGGGTTTGGTGTGTCGCTCTGGCATCCGTTGCATTGTCTTATACATTGGGAGAAACGCCTACTGAATTCCTTGGTGGATATGTAATTGGCTATGAACTTCTTCCGCTCAATGGCCTGCTCACCTTTTTAGGATTGGTATTGATTCGTAGAAAGTAATACCAAGGTACAGGCGATTTCATAAGACACATTAGCTTCTCTTAAAAGTCTGTAGAAAATGGGGTTTTCAGTCCCTGGGTTAAAAATAACACGTTTTGGCTTTAATTGGATGATATAATCATAATAAGCCTCTTGGTGTTTTGGATTTAAATAAAGCGTGACGGTATGAATATTTTTATAAGATTTTAAAGCCGTATCAATTTGAACAGTTGAAACAGATCCCTTTTTAAGACCAAAAGCCACCACTGGAATACCTGCATTGCTTAACATCAAAACCGCTTTATTAGAATATCGATCAGGATTTAATGAGGTGCCTAAGACTAATGTTTTAAAGCCTTCTACCATTTGATAATGACACTCCCCCATGTAAACCCACTGCCAAACGCAGCCAATACAACAGTATCTCCAGACTTAATCTTCCCTTGTTCACAAGCTTCGCTCAATGCAATAGGTATGGAAGCAGCTGTGGTATTTCCATAATTTTGAATGTTGTTATAAACTTGATCGTCGGAGAGTTTAAACTTTTTTTGAATGTATTGCGAAATTCGCAGATTGGCTTGATGGGGTACCAACATATCAATGTCTGAAACTTGTAAATTATTGGCTTCCAATCCTTGATGAATCACTTCGCTAAAACGCCTGATGGCATTTTTAAAAACAAACTGTCCATTCATATAGGGTCTGTAACTCATATCATCGGGATTATTTTCTGCAATGATGTCTGTTACCCAGCGTTTTCCCATACCGGGCGCTTCAGCTGCAAGCTCAAGGGCATGCTTGCCTTCAGAATGTAAATGCGAGGATAAGATTCCTTTGCTTGAATCAGCTTCTCTTCTAAGGATAGCTGCTCCTGCTCCATCTCCAAAAATAACCGAAATACTGCGACCTCTTGTAGAAATATCAATACCTTGAGACTGCAACTCGCTTCCAATCACCAAAATGTTTTTGTACATCCCAGTTTTAATAAACTGATCGGCAACAGAAAGTCCGTAGACAAAACCAGAACATTGGTTTCGCACATCCAAGGCGCCAATGGTATCAATACCAAGGGCCTCTTGAACTTGAACACCAGGACCCGGGAAATAATAGTCGGGACTCAGGGTTGCAAATACAATAAAATCAATGTCATCTTTATCAATTTTTGCATTTTTTATGGCTTTTTCGGCGGCCTTTAAGCCCATACTAAAAGTGCTATTACCATCGCCTTTAACAGCCCAACGTCTTTGATGAATTCCTGTGCGCTCTTGAATCCACTGGTCACTTGTATCCATCAATTTGGACAAATCGTCATTGGTAACAACATTTTCGGGGACGTAGTGCCCCGTTCCGATTATTCTTGAATTATACATAAATTAATTTTGAAAATAATAAACAAATATAAACTTTATAAAGTGTCAGTTTGTCATATTTAACAAATTGGTACTCTTTTTGAATAATATGTTTCAAATTAATCTATAAATAAAACAAAATTATGAGTAAAGGAACCATCAATGTTTCTGTAGAGAATATTTTCCCACTGATTAAAAAATTTCTTTACAGTGACCATGAAATCTTTTTACGAGAGCTGATTAGCAATGCCACAGACGCCACTTTAAAACTGAAACATTTATCCAATATTGGAGAAGCTAAAGTAGATTATGGCACACCAAAGATTGAAGTAAAAATTGACAAAAAAGCCAAAAAATTACACCTCATTGACCAAGGGATTGGCATGACATCGGAGGAAGTTCAAAAATACATCAATGAAGTCGCTTTTTCAGGTGCTGAAGAATTTTTGGACAAATACAAAGATAAAGTTGAGGATGCTGGTATTATAGGGCATTTTGGCCTTGGCTTTTATTCCGCCTTTATGGTTGCTGAAAAAGTTGAAATCATTACTAAATCCTACAAAGAGGCCGATGCTGCACATTGGATTTGTGATGGCAGCCCTGAGTACAGCCTTGAAAAAAGTGATAAAAAAGAGCGCGGAACAGAAATTATTTTACACATCGCCGAGGATTCTACAGAGTTTTTAGAGGACAGTCGCATTACTGAATTATTGAACAAGTACAACAAGTTCATGCCGATTCCGATTAAATTTGGGACCAAGGAAATCAATGACCCAGATCACACTCCTGAAACTACAACTGATAAAGACGGGAAGGACACCACGGAGCCCCAGCGCAAGATTACTGTTGATAACATCATCAACAATCCAAACCCTGCATGGACCAAAACACCGTCGGAACTCAAAGACGAAGATTACAAAGGGTTTTACAGAGAATTGTACCCGATGCAGTTTGAAGAACCTCTTTTTAATATTCATTTGAATGTTGATTATCCGTTTAATTTGACTGGGATTCTATATTTCCCAAAGTTATCTAACGATATGAATATTCAGAAGGATCGCATTCAATTGTACCAAAATCAGGTATTTGTTACAGATAATGTTGAAGGTATAGTACCAGAATTTCTGACCATGCTCCGTGGTGTAATTGATTCTCCGGACATTCCTTTAAATGTATCGCGTTCCTATTTACAAGCAGATGGTGCGGTGAAAAAGATTTCATCATACATCACTAAAAAGGTAGCTGATAAATTGAAATCATTATTTAAAGACAATCGAGAAGATTTTGAGGCCAAATGGAACGACATTAAAATAGTGATTGAATACGGAATGCTTTCAGAAGAAAAATTCTTTGAAAAAGCAGAGGCATTTAACCTATTCCCAACTGTAGATGGTAGTTATTACACCTATGACGAATTGTATAATAAGATCAAGGCCAAACAAACGGATAAGGATGATAAATTGGTAATTTTATACGCTTCGAACGCGGAAGAACAACACAGTTATATTGAGGCTGCCAAAGCTAAAGGCTATGAGGTCTTATTGCTAGACTCACCGATTGTTTCCCACTTGATTCAAAAGTTGGAAGGCAGTAAAGAAAAAATTTCTTTCAGTCGTGTGGATGCAGATCATTTGGATAAACTCATTTCAAAAGAAAAAAATAACATTTCTAAATTAACAGAGGATGAAAAAACAACTTTAGACTCACAATTGAAAGAGGTGATTTCATCTGAAAAATTCACAGTACAATTAGAAGCCATGGACAGCAATGCTGCACCATTCATGATTACCCAGCCTGAATTCATGCGCCGTATGAAAGAAATGCAGCAAACTGGTGGCGGCGGTGGTATGTTTGGAATGGGCAATATGCCTGAAATGTACAACTTGGTTGTCAACACCAATTCAGAATTGGTAAACCAAATCCTGAATACTAAAACAGCTAAAAAAAGAGAGCGATTAATCAATCAAAGTCTGGATTTAGCACAACTCTCTCAAGGCCTTCTCAAAGGAGAAGCGCTTACAAACTTCATCAAACGAAGCTACGAGATCATTAAATAACAGGATTCTAAATTTTAAAAAAGGCGGTTCAAAATGAACCGCCTTTTTTATAAGTTTTATCTGAGTTAAAAAAATGATTTTTTTTGTAATAATTGGAAACTTACACTAAATTGGATTAAAATATACCGAATGCTATTTGAATCAAAAAAACCTGTTAAAATTCCATTAAAAGATGGAAGTATTTTTTACGATCCTTGTTTTTTTGACAACAAAGAAGCCGACCACTACTTTGAAGTCTTAAGAAATGATATTAAGTGGCAACAAGACGATATTAAAATTTTTGGAAAAACATATGCACAACCCAGGCTCACCGCACTATATGCAAACAACGACAAGCCTTACCGCTATTCAAACCTCACAATGCACCCCAGAAAATTTTCAACTGAGTTATTAGAAATCAAATCTAAGGTTGAAAAATGTGCGCTTTTAGATTTTACAAGCTGTTTGCTTAACTTATATCGGGATGGTCAAGACAGCAATGGTTGGCATGCCGACAACGAAAAAGAATTGGGTAAAGATCCAGTCATTGCGTCAGTTAGTTTTGGAGCCGAGCGGCTTTTTCACATGAAGCACCGCCATGAAAAATCCCATAAATTAAAACTAAAACTAGCAAATGGAAGTTTGTTGATAATGCGAGGGAGCACCCAACACCACTGGCTGCACCAAATACCTAAAACTAAAAAAAAAATTGGGGAGCGCATCAACCTAACATTTCGAATCATAAAATAAAAACAAATGAAAAAAAGCTTTGAAATTTTTCTCTGCATTCTTATGACAACAATTCACGCCTATGCGCAAGAATTTACTAGCGAAGAAATTAAAGTCAATACAAACGTATAGGGGACACTACTGCTACCCAATACTCAAGAAGAAAATTCTATACCTTTAGTTATTTTGATTGCTGGATCTGGACCTACAGATCGGGACGGCAATCAATCTTTCATGAAAAATGATGCCTTAAAAAAAATTGCAGAAGCACTTTCACAAAAAGGGATTGCAACATTTAGATACGACAAAAGAATCGTTAAACAAATTCGCAATCAAAACATTGATAAAAATATATCATTTGATGATTTTGTGGTAGATGCTAGATCCGTAATTGCTTTTTTTAAATCAAAGTTCGAAACCATTATTGTAGCTGGGCACAGCCAAGGAAGTTTGGTGGGACTTTTAGCTTTAGATGCTGGTGCTTCTGGATTTATATCTCTAGCTGGGGCAGGAAAACCAATTGATGAGATTTTAGAAGAGCAAATAGCAAAAACAGCAGCTGTATTTTCTAAGTCAACAGAACGTGTTTTAAACGTTTTGAGAAGTGGTGAAACAACCTCAGAGTATCCACCCGAATTGGCATCCATTTTTAATTTAGAATTACAAGCTTTTCTTATAAGTTGGATGCAATACAACCCCGCCAAAATTATAGCAAATACACCACTCCCCATCCTTATTATTAATGGAGATAAAGATTTGCAAGTAGATGTTAAAGAAGCACAATTACTTAACAGTGCAGCACAAAATTCAAAGTTAATCATTATAGAGCACATGAATCATGTATTGGTGAAAATTGATGGTGACGATTTAGAAAATGCCAAATCTTATAACAATCCTAACATAAAAATTAATGAGGAACTCATAAATGCCATCCAAGAGTTTACATTGGCTATTGATTAAATATCGAAACAGGAATAAAAGCGTAAAATGAGTAACGCATGCAGCCAGGATCCTTTTAAAAAGGAAAAAGCATCAATAGAATGATGCTTTAACCACTAACCAACCAAAATATATTACTAACAAAAAATTAAATAATATATTTCCCTTGAATCAAGTACCGTGCCATAAATTGTTTTTTTATTAATTTACAATAAATTTTTAGTGTGGATGGTCTCCCATTTGATTTTAAGACTATTGAACTTTGACTATTACAACAGAAAAGGATTATTATAAACCACCACTTAAATTATTATATTTACGAACCCAAGTAAATTCACAGCCAAAAAAATAATATAGCATGTTTGATACTTCACCACTTTTCACAAACGATCCCGTTGTTTTTGGATTACTCATGATAGCCATTGCTTTCATTTTTTATACAGAATCAAAAACATCAGGTTTTTGGTTTAAGTTTTACAAAGTGGTGCCTGGTCTTTTTATGGCTTATATGCTGCCTGCTGTTTTTACAACCCTAGGCTGGATTGCGCCTGATTGGGAACGCATTACAGCTTCTGGGACTTTGGTGGCTGAAAGCAGTCAATTGTATCATGTCGCAAGCCGTTATTTATTACCAGCAGCCTTGGTGCTTATGACTTTAAGCATTGATCTTAAAGCGGTATTTAACTTAGGCTGGAAGGCCCTTGTCATGTTTTTCACCGGTACATTGGGCATTGTCATTGGAGGGCCGATCGCAATCTTACTCATTGCCACTGTTTCTCCAGAGACCGTTGGAGGTATTGGTCCAGATGCGGTTTGGAGAGGCTTATCAACACTGGCAGGAAGTTGGATTGGTGGCGGTGCCAATCAAACAGCAATGTTAGAAATTTACGGATACAACCCTAAGCTTTACGGAGGTATGGTGTTTGTGGACATTGTAGTAGCAAATATATGGATGGCGCTATTATTAATTGGAATTGGCAAAAGAAAACGCATCAATCAATGGCTGAAAGCCGATATTACAGCTATTGAATATTTAAAACAAAAAGTATCTGCATTCACAGAAAGTGTGAAAAAAAATCCAAGCCTCACAGATTTGATGATAATGTTAGGCATTGCTTTTGGAGCCGTTGGTTTTGCCCACTTTTCAGCTGGATATTTAGCCCCTTATTTCAATTCTTTTGTAGAAACTTTTTCATCTGAAACTTTAAAAAACATATTTACTTTTTTGGGATCATCTTTTTTCTGGATGATCAGTATAGCCACGCTCATTGCCATTGGTCTTTCTTTTACAAAAGCAAAAAATCACGAAGGCGCTGGTGCGAGTAAGTTCGGTAGTGTTTTTATCTATATTTTGGTCGCTACTATTGGAATGAAAATGGATTTAAAGCTCATTTTTGACAATACGGGGCTGATCGCGATTGGAGTGGTCTGGATGGGCATTCATGCGTTGCTTCTCGTTATGGTAGCAAAACTTATAAAAGCCCCTTATTTTTTCTTAGCAGTCGGTAGTCAAGCCAATGTGGGCGGAGCGGCTTCCGCCCCCATAGTCGCTGCTGCTTTTCACCCTTCATTAGCCACAGTAGGAGTTTTATTGGCTGTTTTTGGCTATGCCATTGGGACCATAGCGGCCATTGGATGTACAATTTTAATGGCTTTAGCTGCTGGCGCGGCTTAGAAATAATTATATTTATAAGTGCAAAAATTCTTCCCTCTATTTTTAATCATCGTTTTGCTTAGTTGTCACGATGCTCCTGTTAAAAATACAACTGTTACTGGCACCGTAAAAGGGCTTCAAAAAGGAATGCTTTATTTACAAAAAGTTCAAGATACTGCCTATATAACGCTAGATTCAATTTTCATCAAAGGAGAAGGAGAATTTAAATTGACTTATAACCTTGAGGAACCGGAAATGCTTTATTTAGGGCGTTCCGAGTCCTTGGATGCAGAACGGATTCCATTTTTTGCACACATCGGAACAACAACAATAAACACCACTCTAAAACGCTTTAAATTTGATGCTAAAATTAATGGAGGCCCTCAGCAAAAAATACTAGAAGACTACAATACTAATATCAAGCGATTTAAAAATCTAGACTTAGAATTGCTAGAAGACCTTTTGAGTGCACAACGCATCAATGATACCGCTAAGGCAGAACAAACAAAAGTGCAACGGGCCACAAACCTAAAGCGTCAATACCTATTCAGTATTAACTTTGCAGTCAACAATAAATCAAGTGAAATAGCGCCCTACATTGCATTGGCAGATCTTTACGATACCCCAAAAAACTATTTGGATACAATTTATAATGGCCTGACCCCAGTTGTATCTGCATCCAAATATGGGGTGATTTTGAAAAATTTTATTGCAAGTTTAGAATCCGGAGAGTAAACCCTAAAGGTTGTTGATTTTTTCAATCATCGATCGGCCTTTCGTTTCAAGCTCAGTAGCAATGCTTTTAAAATGGGCTTTTTGACCTTCAATGTTTTTCGCATTGACCTTTTCAATAAGAGAATCAAAGGTAGCAATGGCTTCATCAATAATGGCTTCGCTATTTTTGGTATCTTGTGTTGGATTTGCAGTTTCCCATATGTAAACCGCTTCAATGATATCTCCTAAAACGTAGTTGATGTCTTTCTTTAAATTTCTAATGTTTGCCATAATTGAATTGTTTTGAATTACAAATTTACACCAATTTTAGAGATATAATACTGATATGAATTAATTTCCTGAATAGGATACAAAATTCCTGGGAGTTTCATAAAGCGTCACTTCCAACTCTAAACGTTCTTCTAAAACGACTTTAAGTTTATTGTAGATAAAAATGACAATATTTTCTGCGGTTGGATTTGTTTCTTTGAACTCTGGGACTTCTAAATTCAAGTTTTTATGATCTAATACGTCTTCAACCTCTGATTTTATAAAATCTTTTAAAATTTTTACATCCACAACATAACCAGTTTCGGGGTCAACCTCGCCAGTGACACTTACAATCAATTCATAATTATGACCGTGATAATGTGGATTGTTACATTTTCCAAAAATGGCCTCATTTTTTTCATCACTCCAATTGGGACGATAAAGACGATGGGCGGCATTAAAATGGGCACGACGGCTAACGGTTACTTTCATCTTTCAGAATTTATGTATGAGTAGAAATTTTTAAATATTATCTTAAACCAAGCAGTGTAGATTTCTGGGTTTGATTCAATATTAGATTTGACGGCTTCGACAGGCATCCATTTCCAAGCTTCAACTTCCTCCTTGTTAATGACTGGATCCATTTCGTAGAAACCTGTCATCACATAGTCAAACTCATGTTCTGTTAGACCATTATCAAAAGGCGCTTTATAAATGAAAGAAGTGACTTCTTTTAAGGCCGTTGTAAATCCCATTTCTTCACTTAGACGTCTGGTGCCAGCTTCAATATTAGTTTCACCATCTCGTTGGTGACTACAACAAGTATTGGTCCATAAAAGCGGAGAATGGTACTTATGGGCGGCACGCTGTTGCAACATCAATTCATTTTTTGAATTAAAAATAAAAACTGAGAAGGCACGGTGTAATACTCCTTTTTTATGGGCTTCCATTTTGGGCATTAAACCAATTTGTTCATCCTGATCATTCACCAATATAACCTGTTCTTCAATCATTCTGCTAAATTATCAACTAATTTCACATTTTGTATTAATTAAATGCTAAAATGCTGTTTTTCAGTTTTACTAAATTAAGATTAAGCAGGCTAATTACAACATATCTTCATTTGATAGTGGTATATTTGCAAAAAATTATTTTCAATGTCTTTTGTTAGTGAAATCCAGCGCCGACGCACTTTTGGAATTGTATCGCATCCCGATGCTGGTAAAACTACCCTGACCGAAAAACTACTGTTGTTTGGGGGGGCCATACAAGAGGCTGGAGCCGTTAAAAGCAATAAGATTAAAAAAGGGGCTACTAGCGACTTTATGGAAATTGAGCGCCAACGTGGAATTTCTGTAGCTACATCTGTTTTGGCCTTTGAATACAATGGAATCAAAATTAATATTTTAGACACTCCAGGGCACAAAGATTTTGCTGAAGATACCTTCAGAACCCTCACGGCTGTGGACAGTGCCATTGTAGTCATTGATGTGGCTAAAGGGGTAGAAGAGCAAACCGAAAAACTAGTGAAGGTGTGCCGCATGCGGAATATCCCAATTATTGTATTTATCAATAAATTAGACCGTGAGGGAAAAGATGCTTTTGATCTTTTGGACGAAATTGAACAGAAATTAGGACTAAAAGTCACCCCTTTAAGTTTTCCAATTGGAATGGGTTATGATTTTAAAGGGATTTACAACTTATGGGAGAAAAATATCAATCTATTTGCTGGAGACAGTAAAAAAAACATTAGCGATACGGTTGAAATTTCAGATTTAAATGATTCAAAACTAAATGTCCTCATTGGAGATTCTGCTGCAGAAACACTGAGAGATGAAATTGAATTGGTTCAAGGTATTTATCCAAAATTTAACTTAGAAAACTACCAAGAAGGGGATTTGCAGCCTGTATTTTTTGGATCTGCGCTCAATAATTTTGGTGTCAAAGAATTATTAGATTGTTTTATAAACATTGCACCCGTGCCCCGGCCTAAGGCCAGTGAAGAGCGTTTGGTAAACCCAGAAGAAGAAAAATTCTCCGGTTTTGTCTTTAAAATTCATGCCAATATGGATCCCAAACACCGCGATCGGTTGGCCTTTATCAAAATTGTTTCAGGAACTTTCAAACGCAATACGCCCTATTTACACGTCCGTCATAACAAAAGATTAAAATTCTCAAGCCCCAATGCTTTTTTTGCTGAAAAAAAGGAAATAGTAGACATTTCATATCCTGGGGATATTGTAGGGCTTCACGATACAGGGAATTTTAAAATTGGTGATACGCTCACTGAGGGTGAAATCTTAAATTACAAAGGCATTCCAAGTTTCTCACCAGAGCATTTTAGATACATTAACAATGCAGACCCCATGAAGTCCAAACAACTCTTCAAAGGTATTGATCAATTGATGGACGAAGGTGTTGCGCAGTTATTTACCTTGGACCTGAACGGTCGTAAAGTTATTGGAACCGTAGGCGCGCTTCAATATGAAGTCATTCAGTACCGCTTAGAGCATGAATATGGTGCTAAATGTAGCTATGAAAATTTAAATGTCCACAAAGCGGCTTGGCTAGAACCTAAAGATACCAAAAGTGAAGAATTTAGTGAATTTAAACGGGTTAAGCAACGCTTTTTGGCAAAGGACAAACAAGGGCAATTGGTGTTTTTGGCCGATTCTAAATTCTCTTTACAAATGACCGAACAGAAATACCCTTCCATTAAATTTCATTTGACCTCAGAATTTTAATTTAAAGTATTTAAACAAAAAAATCCCGCTGTATTAAAAGCGGGATTTTTTTAGTTATGCCTGACCTGTGGGTCCAAAGTTAAGTGGCATGGGCGGCTGTTCGTAATCTTTGATCTCACCATGGGCCTGCTCAAAGCGTTTGACATTGTCATTTAAGGCTTTGGTAAGACGTTTGGCATGCTGTGGTGTCAAAATAATTCGCGACTTTACTTTGCTTTTTGGCACCCCTGGCATGATATTTACAAAATCGACTACAAACTCAGAAACAGAATGGTTGATAATCGCTAGGTTAGAATAAGTGCCTTCTGCGACAGATGCATCGAGCTCGATGTTAATTTGACCTTTTTGTCCCTTCTTTGTTTCGCTCATTACCTATAAATTGTAGGATTGTTTTTCTTCTTTGGCTTTCATCAAACTTTCCAATTCTTCACTAGAGCCAACAATCATATTGTCGTACTTGCGAAGGCCTGTACCAGCAGGAATTCTATGCCCAACAATCACATTTTCTTTAAGACCTTCTAAAGCGTCTACCTTTCCATTTACAGCAGCTTCGTTTAATACTTTGGTTGTCTCTTGGAAAGAGGCCGCAGAAATAAAGGACTTGGTTTGTAGTGATGCACGTGTAATTCCTTGCAGAATTGGAGTGGCCGTTGCTGGCCGCGCATCGCGTGCCGACACAAGGGTTTTATCCTCGCGTGTCAAAATGGAATTTTCATCTCTAAGCTCACGAGCTGTAACAATCTGACCCGCTTTTAGCGTGGCAGAATCTCCAGCATCCTCAATGACTTTTTTACCAAAAATATCATCATTTTCATCAATGAAATCGGATTTGTGAACCAATTGATTTTCTAAGAAAATAGTATCACCAGAATCTTGAATTCTAACTTTTCGCATCATTTGACGCACCACCACTTCAAAGTGTTTGTCATTAATTTTAACCCCTTGCAGACGGTATACCTCTTGAACTTCGTTCACCAAGTATTGTTGTACTGCAGATGGGCCTTTAATGTTGAGTATGTCATTTGGCGTAACAGAACCGTCAGACAATGGCATCCCAGCTTTTACAAAGTCATTTTCCTGTACCAAAATTTGATTGGACAACTTAACCAAGTATTTCTTGACAGCACCTGTCTTTGATTCGATGATAATTTCTCTATTACCTCGCTTGATTTTACCAAAAGAAACCACCCCATCAATCTCACTAACCACTGCTGGGTTAGAAGGATTACGTGCTTCAAAAAGTTCCGTTACACGTGGCAGACCTCCTGTGATATCACCGGCTTTGGAAGACTTACGCGGTATTTTCACTAAAATCTTACCAATGGCAATTTTATCGTTGTCTTCAATCATTAAGTGCGCACCAACTGGAAGATTGTATGAGCGTATGACACCACCTTTTCCATCTTCGATATGGAGTGTAGGAATCAATTTTTTATTTCTAGACTCAGAAATAACTTTCTCTTGGAATCCAGTTTGTTCATCAATTTCAACCTGATAAGTTACTCCTTGTTCTATGTTTTCAAAACGAACTTTACCTGAGAATTCAGAAATGATAACACCATTGTAAGGATCCCATTGACAAACTACGGTACCCTTTTTGATCGTTTGTCCATTTTTAACGAAAATAGAAGACCCATAAGGAATGTTATTTGTACTCAATACAATACCTGTTTTCTTATCGACCAATTTAATTTCAGATGTTCTTGAAATCACAACATTAATGTCATTTCCTTCATTATCTTTACCTTTTACGGTTTTTAAGTCTTCGATTTCAGCCACCCCGTCAAATTTGACGACCAAGCTGTTTTCTTCAGAAATGTTTCCAGCAATTCCGCCTACATGGAAGGTTCTCAAGGTCAACTGTGTCCCAGGCTCCCCAATAGACTGGGCAGCAACCACACCAACAGCTTCTCCAATTTGTACCATTTTTCCAGTCGCTAGATTACGGCCATAACACAGGGCACAAATTCCAGTTTTTGCTTCACACGTGAGCGGAGATCTAACGTCAACAGATTCAATCGCTGAGAGCTCAATTTTTCTTGCAACGGCCTCATCAATATGAGATCCAGCGGCAGCCAAAAGCGTTTCTGAAATTGGGTCATAAACATCATTAAGTGATGTACGACCGACAATTCTTTCACTTAGTGTTTCAACAACTTCTTCGTTTTTCTTCAGAGGCTCTACCTTAATACCACGTAGGGTACCACAATCATGAGAATTGACAATCACATCTTGAGAGACATCTACCAATCGACGTGTTAAATAACCTGCATCAGCGGTTTTTAAAGCCGTATCAGCCAGTCCTTTACGAGCACCATGTGTAGAGATAAAGTATTCTAAAATCGAAAGCCCTTCTTTAAAGTTAGATAGGATTGGATTCTCAATAATTTCTCCACCACCAGCATTGGATTTTTTAGGCTTGGCCATCAAACCACGCATACCCGTTAACTGTCGAATTTGTTCTTTAGAACCACGTGCACCAGAATCAAGCATCATGTACACAGAATTGAATCCTTGTTGGTCTTCGCGAATGCGCTTCATAGAAAGTTCTGTCAACTCGGCGTTTGTTGAGGTCCAAATATCGATGACCTGATTGTAACGTTCATTGTTGGTAATCAGTCCCATATTATAGTTGGCCATAATACCATCGACTTGCTTGTTTGCAGCATCAATCATGGTGTGCTTCTCTTGTGGGATGATAATATCTCCCAAACTGAAAGACAAGCCCCCTTTGAAGGCAAAATTATAACCTAAAGACTTGATTTCGTCCAAGAAACCAGCCGTTTCTGGTACGGATGTCGCCTTGAGAATTCCGTGAATGATATCTCGCAGTGATTTTTTAGTCAATACCTCATTGATATAACCGGCAGCTGCAGGTACTTTTTCATTAAAAAGTACACGTCCTACAGTCGTTTCAATCAACTGAGTTTCCAATACACCTTCGGCATTGAAATCTTCGGTTCTAACACGAATTTGTGCATTTAAATCCACACATTTTTCATTGTACGCAATGATGACTTCTTCAGGTGAATAAAAGGTTAAACCTTCCCCTAAAATTTTGACTGCTTTCGTAGACTTTCGCAACTTGGTCATATAATACAAACCGAGCACCATGTCTTGTGAAGGTACTGTAACAGGTGAACCGTTTGCAGGGTTTAAGATATTATGAGAGGCAAGCATCAAAAGCTGCGCTTCCAAAATAGCTTCAGGTCCCAATGGCAAGTGAACTGCCATTTGATCTCCATCAAAATCAGCATTAAAAGCCGTACACACAAGTGGGTGTAATTGAATCGCTTTTCCTTCTATCAACTTAGGCTGGAATGCTTGAATTCCCAAACGGTGTAAAGTAGGCGCACGGTTCAGGAGAACAGGATGTCCTTTCAAGACATTTTCCAAAATATCCCAAACCACAGGCTCTTTTTTATCGATAATTTTCTTAGCAGATTTAACAGTTTTCACAATCCCTCTTTCGATTAACTTTCGAACGATAAAAGGTTTGTACAATTCGGCTGCCATATTTTTAGGCAATCCACATTCAAATAATTTCAACTCTGGTCCAACAACAATAACAGAACGTGCTGAATAATCTACACGTTTCCCAAGTAAGTTTTGGCGGAAACGTCCTTGCTTTCCTTTGAGGGAATCTGAAAGTGATTTCAAAGGTCGGTTAGAATCCGTTTTAACAGCTGATGACTTTCGTGTATTGTCGAAAAGAGAGTCTACCGATTCTTGTAGCATACGCTTTTCGTTTCTTAAAATAACTTCCGGAGCTTTGATTTCAACCAAGCGCTTCAATCGGTTGTTTCTAATGATGACACGGCGGTATAAATCATTCAAATCAGAAGTAGCAAAGCGGCCTCCATCCAATGGTACCAAAGGACGTAACTCTGGCGGAATGACTGGAATGGCTTTCATGATCATCCATTCTGGTCTGTTTTCACGATTTTGATTTCCATCCTTGAGCGCTTCTACAACTTGTAGGCGCTTTAGAGCTTCTGTTTTACGCTGCTTAGAAGTTTCTGTATTGGCCTTGTGACGCAATTCAAAAGACAATTCCTCTAAGTCGATGCGAGACAACAACTCAATCAAACATTCTGCACCCATCTTAGCGATAAATTTGTTGGGGTCAGAATCCTCTAAATATTGGTTTTCTTGTGGAATGCTTTCGGCAATGTTAAGGTATTCTTCTTCGGTTAAGAAATCCATTTTCTTAACGGGCTCACCTTCGGCATTGACCGCAATTCCTGGTTGAATGACCACATATCGCTCATAATAGATAATCATGTCCAATTTCTTGGACGGTAAACCCAAAAGGTAGCCTATTTTATTCGGTAGAGATCTAAAATACCAAATATGAGCAACAGGAACCACCAAGTTGATGTGACCTACACGCTCTCGTCGTACCTTTTTCTCTGTGACTTCAACACCACATCGGTCGCAAATAATGCCTTTGTAACGAATTCGCTTATACTTTCCACAGGCACATTCATAGTCTTTAACAGGACCAAAAATTCGCTCACAAAACAGACCGTCACGTTCTGGTTTATGGGTTCTGTAATTGATAGTTTCAGGCTTTAAAACTTCACCTCTAGAATCTGATAAAATAGATTCGGGCGAAGCCAATCCTATAGAAATTTTATTGAATTTTTTTTGCGTTGTATTATCTTGCTTTCTAGCCATTGTGTATGGTATATGATAATGAAATTATTCTTCTAATCTAATGTCTAATCCTAATCCTTTCAGTTCGTGCATGAGTACATTGAACGATTCTGGTAATCCTGGTTCTGGCATAGGTTCGCCTTTTACGATTGCTTCGTAAGTTTTAGCCCTTCCTATGACATCATCAGATTTAACAGTTAAGATCTCTCTAAGTGTGCTTGAAGCGCCGTAAGCCTCCAAAGCCCAAACTTCCATTTCTCCAAAACGCTGACCACCAAACTGTGCTTTACCACCGAGAGGTTGTTGCGTAATGAGAGAATAGGGTCCAATAGACCGCGCGTGCATTTTGTCATCTACCATGTGGCCTAACTTCAACATGTAGATAATTCCAACGGTTGCTGGTTGATCAAATCGATCACCTGTGCCACCGTCGTATAGATAGGTATGCCCAAATCTTGGAATGCCGGCTTCATCTGTAAATTCATTGATTTGATCTAAGGTAGCACCATCAAAAATTGGAGTCGCAAAGGTGCGCCCCAAATCTTTTCCAGCCCATCCGAGTACCGTTTCATAAATCTGACCAATATTCATTCGTGAAGGAACCCCAAGTGGATTCAATACAATATCGACAGGTGTTCCATCTTCAAGGAAAGGCATGTCTTCTTGGCGTACAATTCGCGCTACAATGCCTTTGTTACCGTGACGACCTGCCATTTTATCTCCTACTTTAAGTTTACGCTTTTTAGCAATGTAAACTTTCGCTAGTTTGATAATTCCTGCTGGTAGTTCGTCTCCAACGGAGATTGTAAACTTCTCACGTCTCAAAGAACCTTGTAGGTCATTTTCTTTGATCTTGTAGTTGTGAATTAATTCCTTTACTAACTTGTTGAGCTTGGCATCTGTCGTCCACTTTCCGCCAACAAGGTGGGCGTAATCATCCACCGCATTGAGCATTTTTAAAGTGTACTTTTTACCCTTAGGGAATACTTCTTCACCAAGGTCATTAAAGATCCCTTGTGCTGTTTTCCCACCTACAATTGAAAAGAGTTTTTGAACCAAAACAGATTTTAAGTCATCAAATTTAATATCGAATGCATCTTCTAATGCAGCAATATCCTCTTTGTCTTGAGCGCGTTTGCGCTTGTCTTTGATTGCTCGTGAAAAAAGTTTCTTCTCAATAACGACTCCGTGTAAGGAAGGTGACGCTTTTAAGGAAGCATCTTTAACATCTCCAGCCTTATCTCCAAATATAGCTCGGAGCAGTTTTTCTTCTGGTGTTGGATCGCTTTCGCCTTTTGGCGTTATTTTTCCAATAAGAATATCTCCTGGTTTAATTTCTGCACCAATGCGAATCATTCCATTTTCATCCAAATCAGCAGTTGCTTCTTCTGAGACATTTGGGATGTCATTGGTAAGCTCCTCATTACCTAATTTGGTGTCTCTTACTTCCAGAGAATACTCATCAATGTGAATGGAGGTAAAGATGTCATCACGAACCACTTTTTCGGAAATAACAATCGCATCCTCAAAGTTGTAACCCTTCCATGGCATAAAAGCTACTTTCATGTTACGTCCAAGGGCCAACTCTCCATTTTGAGTGGCATAACCCTCACAAAGGACTTGCCCTTTGATAACTTTGTCGCCTTTGTTAACGATGGTTTTAAGGTTGACAGATGTACCTTGATTGGTCTTTCTGAACTTTGTTAGTGGATAAGTAGCAGTGTTGGATTCAAAACTAACCAATTCTTCATCCTTAGTTCTGTTGTATTTGATTATAATTTTATCGGCATCCACATATTCTACAACACCATCACCTTCAGCATTGACCAGAACTCTGGAATCTGAAGCAACCTGACGTTCCAATCCAGTTCCAACAATTGGAGCCTCTGGACGCAATAAAGGAACGGCTTGACGCATCATGTTAGAGCCCATCAAGGCACGGTTGGCATCATCGTGCTCCAAGAATGGAATCAAGGACGCTGAGATTGATGAAATTTGATTGGGTGCTACATCTGTATAATGCACTTGAGATGGATCAACAACTGGGAAATCACCTTCTTGGCGTGCAATGACTTTATCCATTGCAATCTTTCCTTTGGCATCAACAGTAATACTGGCTTGAGCGATGAGTTTATCCTCTTCTTCCTCAGCCGTTAAATAGATTGGATCTCCTTTGATATCAACCACTGCATCTTCAACTTTTCTGTAAGGCGTTTCAATAAAGCCCATAGAATTGACTTTGGCATAAACCGAAAGTGATGAGATGAGCCCAATATTGGGTCCTTCAGGTGTTTCAATTGGACATAAACGGCCATAATGAGTGTAATGGACGTCACGAACTTCAAATCCTGCGCGTTCTCTCGAAAGCCCACCGGGTCCAAGGGCAGAAAGTCTTCGCTTGTGCGTAATTTCAGCCAATGGGTTGGTTTGGTCCATAAACTGTGACAATTGATTGGTCCCAAAGAAGGAATTAATTACGGAGGATAATGTTTTGGCATTGATCAAATCAATAGGCGTAAAGACTTCGTTATCACGAACATTCATACGTTCGCGAATGGTACGGGCCATACGGGCTAGTCCAACACCAAATTGAGATGATAATTGCTCACCAACGGTACGTACACGTCTGTTAGAAAGGTGGTCAATATCATCAATTTCAGCCTTGGAGTTAATCAACTCAATTAAGTACTTTATGATGGTAATGATATCTTCTTTGGTCAAGACCTGCTTGTCCATTCCGATGTCAAGATTTAATTTTTTATTCATTCTGTAACGACCGACTTCACCTAGGTTGTAACGTTGGTCACTAAAAAATAATTTGTCAATGATCCCACGAGCAGTTTCTTCATCTGGCGGTTCAGCATTTCGCAATTGTCGGTAGATGTGTTCAACGGCCTCTTTTTCTGAGTTTGTTGGATCTTTTTGCAAAGTGTTATGTATGATGGCATAATCCCCTTGTTGTGATGTTTCTTTGTGAAGCAAGATTGTCTTTGTTCCAGATTCAAGAATTTCAAGAGAGTTTTCCTTGTCGATGATGGTGTCTCTGTCCAAAACGATTTCGTTTCTTTCTATAGAGACAACCTCACCTGTATCTTCATCTACAAAGTCTTCATGCCAGGTGTTCAACACTCGAGCAGCTAATTTACGCCCTAGTACTTTTTTGAGACCAGACTTGGAAACTTTAACCTCTTCGGCAAGGTCAAAAATCTCTAAAATATCTTTATCACGCTCAAAACCAATGGCTCTGAAAAGCGTGGTTACGGGTAATTTTTTCTTTCTGTCAATGTAAGCATACATCACACTGTTGATATCTGTCGCAAATTCTATCCAAGAGCCCTTAAAAGGAATCACACGGGCAGAGTATAACTTGGTCCCATTGGCATGGAAAGACTGACCAAAGAAAACCCCTGGAGAACGGTGCAGCTGAGATACTACAACACGTTCCGCACCATTGATACAAAAAGTACCACTGGGCGTCATATAAGGGATGGTACCCAAATAAACGTCCTGAACGATGGTTTCAAAATCTTCGTGTTCCGGATCTGTACAATACAATTTAAGACGTGCTTTAAGAGGCACCGAATAGGTCAATCCTCTTTCTATACACTCTTCAATCGCGTACCTTGGTGGGTCCACAAAATAATCTAAAAATTCTAATACAAATTGATTGCGGGTGTCTGTAATGGGAAAATTTTCCATGAAGGTGTTAAATAAACCTTCATCGGCTCTTTCATCTGATTTTGTTTCTAACTGGAAAAAATCCTGGAAGGATTTTATC
>ERZ1047472.692-NODE-692-length-29008-cov-5.959590_pt1 | contig 29008 bp, 22 predicted proteins | sample MGYA00383095_ERZ1047472 | MGnify/ENA primary metagenome ERZ1047472 (study PRJEB29581, sample SAMEA5548365) | metagenome | biome: marine; feature: coastal; material: water | depth 1 m | study: Short-term variability in the microbial, nano- and picoplankton dynamics... | reverse complement strand
ATTCATTTTACTAATTCTCATTTATTGATTTTTTTATAAAAACTAAAGCAATTTAGGTGGTGACAAGTAATTCTTTGATAATGATGATTAACTTAATTTTATCTTAATTTGGATTAGAGATTTTACTTTCATTGATTTACTATCTTTACGTCTCAATCTTATAGCAAATTTGTCAGATCTACTTCTTGTTACACCACCGTTTACACAGCTGAATACACCATACCCAGCTACAGCATATCTAAAGGGATTTTTAAAGACAAAGGAAATATCAAACTTTCAAGTTGATCTTGGTATCGAAGTGATACTTTCATTGTTCAGTAGTGTTGGTTTGCGAAAGTTATTTGACTTTGCAATTGAGCGAGAGTCTATATTGAGTGACAATGCACTTCGGATCTATACACTGAGAGAGGATTACATTCAAACTATTGATGAGGTTGTGCTTTTTCTTCAAGGTAATAATCAAACGTTTGCAAGACAGATTTGTACTGATAATTTTTTGCCTCAAGCGAATAGATTACTAAGTATTCAAGACACCGATTGGGCATTTGGTTCGATGGGAATACAAGATCATGCAAAGCATATTGCGACATTATATTTAGAAGATCTATCAGATTTCATCGTAGAATGTGTAGATGATCAATTTGGGTTTAGTAGATATGCCGAAAGATTAGGACGAAGTGCCAATAGTTTTGACGAGTTATACGATACGTTGAAAGAAAAAAATTCATTTATTGATGACATTACGTTGGCAATTCTCAAATCACATTTGAATGCAACGCAACCTAAACTTATTTGTTTCTCAGTTCCTTTTCCTGGTAATCTTTATAGTGCTTTCAGATGTGCGAAATATATCCAATCCAATTATCCAGATATAAAAGTTGCAATGGGTGGTGGATTTCCTAATACTGAATTGAGAAGTGTTAGTGATGTAAGAGTGTTTGAGTTTTTCGATTTTATAACTTTAGATGATGGTGAGCTGCCTATAGAATTACTTGCTTCTAATGTGCTAGATCCAACTGATAGTAATTCTAATATTGGATTTTTTAAAAGGACATTCCTATTAGAAAATGGAGAAGTGATATATAATAACTTCTCTATCAGACAGGATTACAAACAAGTAGATCTAGGGACACCTGATTATAGTGATCTGCTTCTCGATAAGTATATTTCAGTAATCGAAGTCACAAATCCAATGCATAGCCTTTGGAGCGATGGTAGATGGAACAAATTGACTATGGCACATGGATGCTATTGGGGCAAATGTACTTTCTGTGATGTTTCATTGGATTATATAGGTAAATACGAACCAGTTACTGCTAGTATGCTCGTAGATCGCATGGAAGAAATGATCGAACAGACTGGCGAAAATGGATTTCATTTTGTGGATGAAGCTGCTCCGCCTGCTCTTATGCGTGCGGTTGCTATTGAGATTGTTAGACGTAAACTTACATTGACATGGTGGACAAATATTCGTTTCGAAAAAAGTTTCAATAGAGATCTTTGTCTATTGTTGAAAGCATCTGGATGTATTGCAGTGTCTGGAGGATTAGAAGTAGCATCTGATAGACTGTTAGATCTGATCCAAAAAGGAGTTACAGTAGAACAAGTTGCTCAGGTTACCCGTAATTTTACCGAAGCAGGAGTTATGGTACATGCATATCTGATGTATGGATATCCGACACAGACTATTCAAGAAACTGTCGATAGTTTGGAAATAGTAAGACAATTAATCGAAAATGGTGTGATCCAATCTGGATTCTGGCACCAGTTTGCCCTTACAGCTCACAGTCCAGTAGGATTGTCTCCAAAAGACTATGGTATAGAACCTCATTACGCTGATATCACATTTGCGAATAATGATGTGGCGTTTACCGATAGCACAGGTATCGATCATGAGATATTCAGCGAAGGCTTGCGAAAGTCATTGTTTAATTATATGCACGGTATTTGTTTTGAATATGATCTTCAAGAGTGGTTTGATTTTGAAATTCCTCAGACCAGTATAGCTCATGATTATATTATTAATTGTATCGAATCTGAACCGTTTCCTCAAGTTAAGTCCTCGTCTAGGATTGTATGGTTGGGTAATATGCCGACGGTATATATATATCAAGGAGAAAGCAGGGGATTACAAGTTGAGTATATGCAAATGACATTTCATGATAAACGTTCATCACATGAAATATCTATGGTCTCGGATAAAGGCCAATGGCTAATCGATAATCTAGAAGACCTTAAAATAGATGAGGGTTCTATTATGACTTATGGACAATTGAAATCGAGTTATGAAGAAAGCTTAGATGATTTCACTTTGTTTTGGTTTGGAGATTCGATGACCGCCATTAGAGAGATTGGATTGTTGGTATTGTAAAAAGTAATTTAAAATTGTAAAGTTACTCTACATTTGTAGAATTGAATTATTTATTAATATTCAATAATTAATGAATTTCCTACCTTCGCTGCTCATTATCCAAAAGTAGCGAAACATGGTATCTGTAGACGGAATAGCTGTAGAATTTAGCGGGCATACACTCTTCAAAAATGTATCATTTGTCATCAATGAAAATGACAAGATCGCTCTTATGGGCAAGAATGGTGCAGGGAAGTCTACTATGATGAAAATAATCGCTAGTGTACAGACTGCTAATCGAGGTAAAATCATCAAATCAGAGCACATCAAGATAGGCTATTTACCACAGCATCTACTGACTGAAGATGACTGTACAGTATCCGAGGAAGCGTCAAAAGCCTTTAAGGAGTACTTTACTCTCAAAAAGCAACTCGACGACCTCAATGAGCAAATGATGATACGTAAAGACTACGAATCTGACGAATACATGAAACTTATAGAGCAATCTTCAGATATCGGAGAACGATTTTACAATCTAGAAGAAGTCAATCACGAAGCAGAAGTAGAAAAAGCACTAAAGGGATTAGGATTTAAGCAAGAGGATATGAATCGTCAAACCAGCGAATTTTCTGGTGGTTGGAGAATGCGGATAGAACTAGTCAAGATACTGTTACAGAGGCCAGATCTTATTCTCTTAGATGAGCCTACCAATCATATCGATATAGAATCGGTACTCTGGCTAGAGGATTTCTTAGTCAATAAGGCTAACGCAGTAATGGTGATATCGCATGATAGAGCATTTATTGATAATATTACGAATCGTACTATTGAAGTGACAATGGGCCGTATATATGATTATAAGGCTAGCTATTCACATTACATCGAACTCAGAAAGGAGAGAAGAGAGACTCAATTGAAAGCTTTTAAAGAACAGAAGAAATTTATAGCAGAGCAAGAGCGATTTGTAGAGCGATTCAAAGGAACGTATTCTAAGACCAATCAAGTATCCTCAGTAGAGCGAATGCTAGAGAAACTAGAGATCGTAGAGATAGATGAAGTGGATAGCGCATCTCTTAGATTGCGATTTCCTCCCGCTCCAAGGTCTGGTGATTACCCTGTGATTGTCGAAGATCTGACTAAGAAATATGGTAACTATATCGTATTTGAGCAAGCGAGTATGACTATTGAGCGAGGTGAAAAAATAGCTTTTGTAGGTCGTAATGGTGAAGGAAAGTCTACAATGATCAAAGCCATTATGGAAGAGATAGAAGTAGAAGGTAAATGCCAAATAGGTCACAATATTGAGATTGGATATTTTGCGCAAAATCAAGCTTCATTATTAGATCCTAAGTTGTCTGTGTTTGAGACTGTAGATGAAGTTGCCAAAGGTGAAATACGTACGCAGATCAAACACCTCTTGGGAGGATTTATGTTTTCTGGAGAGGATATAGATAAAAAAGTAAGCGTACTATCTGGAGGAGAAAAGACAAGGCTAGCGATGGTAAAGTTATTGCTAGAGCCGCACAATTTATTGATTCTGGATGAGCCTACTAATCACCTTGACCTCAGATCCAAGGATGTACTCAAGGATGCTTTATTAGCATTTGATGGTACTTTGATACTAGTTTCTCACGATAGAGATTTCTTAAAAGGGATTGCAGAGAAAGTTTTCGAATTTAAAGATAAACGAGTAAGAGAACATTTTGAAACAATAGATGCCTTCTTAGAGAGAAATAAAGCTGAGAGTATGCGTGATATGAATTTGTAATCGGAGAGTTGTATATTGAGTCTCATACAACATCAAATATCAACCACCATGTCTATCACTTCACCAAAAGGCACATTTGGAATTGCATCACTTTTTATACTTTGCCTCATAGGTTCATTATATTATGCCTATGATAAGTCGGCAGCATACGATGAATTGCAGGAGTCATATCAAAATACCCAGGTTGCCGTAGATAGTCCAGCAAGTATTATTATAAATACTATTACTGAAGAGGAAACTAGGACTGCAAAAGGCTTGATCCAAGGATCATTTGATGATCTTTGGGGAGGAATGGATTCTACCAAAATATTAGATTATTATACGAAAGATTTCTACATACTCGAGCACGGTGAAATCTGGAACAATGATCGTGTAAAGCTATTCATTAAAACATCACTTGACCGAGAAAGTTTACCCAAAAGAGTCAACCGTATGGAGTACCATACCATTGAGAAATACGGTGATGCCATCAACATCGCTTATGATAATTATGGAGACTTCTATCAAGGTGACAGTTTGGTCTGGGAAGGGCATTGGTTAGAGAGTGCACTCATAATCCCTACTGAAACAGGCTGGAGATTACGTACGATGCATAGTACAAGGATCTCGGTAGAGCAGACTAAGTAATGTTGAAAAACATTATTGCCAAATGCCATCATCCATGTAGTCCTTTCAAAGGGACACAAACATGATGTGGCTAACGCTTACTTATAAAAGATTAAAACTCCGCCTCCACGCTCAATGTAACTTCCTCTCCAGTCACAGGATGTGTGAACGTAATCGACTCCGCATGTAAATGTAAGCGATCGCCTTTCACTCCATACAAATCATCACCTACAATAGGAGCATTTAATCCATCAACATGTGCAGCATGAACTCTCAATTGATGCGTACGTCCAGTGACAGGGTAGAAGTAGATTTTAGTTTTTCCAGCTTTTCTTTCTATTACTTCAAAGCGCGTTCGAGCAGATTTCCCAAACTCATACTCAACCTTTTGGTAAGGCCTATTATTGATATCAAGTTGCAAGGGTAAATCTATATATCCTTCGTCATTTGTTACTACGCCGTCGAGTAAGGCTATGTATCTTTTTTTGACCGTTCGTTTGACGAATTGTAATTGTAGTTGAGTATATATTTCCTTTGTCTTACCGATCACTAGCAATCCAGACGTTGACATGTCTAACCTATGTACGATCAAAGGCCCAGTTGATTCTGGATATTTGTCTTTCATACGTTCCTGTACAGAGTCTTTGACATATTTGCCAGGACCAGATAGAAATTCTGTAGGCTTGTTGATCACACAGATATACTCATCTTCATAGATGGTTTCTAGTATCTTTCCTAGTGCTTGATTAGTTAGAAAAGGATTCGGATCTACATCAATACCTTGGAGCATATGTCCGAGTACGGGTTCACACTTACCTCTGCATGCAGAATAGAAGTTACCATGTTTTCTGACCTCAGAATTAGGGGATTTCCCCCACCAAAATTCTGCCATAGCTACAGGATTTAAGCCATTAGAAAATGCATATTGTAACATTTTTGGTGCTGCGCAATCTCCAGTACCTGATGGGGGAACATCTACCACTCTATTGCGAAAGATATCAATCACATTACGTTTTTCTCCAGATATGTTGAGGAAGTTATATTGATCAAAAAGCCATTGCTGTAGTGCGTTCGATTTCGATTTTCGTTTTTGCTTAAGAGCGTCCAATTTAATAGATGATGTTAAATACTTTACTTTGGCAAGCGCTAATTCTTGGTCTATGTATTCTCCATATGATTGTAGAAGAAATTGAGCATTCAGACTTTCTTGCTTATGACGTGTCAGTAAAAATTTGTACTCCTCTTCTGGAATGTTGTTTTGTTTTTCCTCTCGTATCAGTTTTCGAGCTCTCTTAGCTGATTTGTGTTTCGCTTTCTGCTCTTTGAACTTTTGATAATAGTTGGATTCTATAAGTTCATACTGAGTTTTCATACTTTGACGCGAAGGATCGATCTGTAAAGATTGGATTGCTTCGGTAAGGAGTGCAAGTACTCTCGTTTTTTTCTGAAAGTAGCTCTCAGGGTCAAGTATGTCATACACTGGTGGAGCAAACCCACTCACTACAGTTTGACTAGACATCATTCCAGAGAATGCTTGGATGTAGCCCAATTCATTTTCCGCATTTCTAACTATCAATACACCAAACATCTTCCCCACACCAACGCCATCAATTCCAAAATCGTGGGTAAAGTCAGTCTGTACAGAAAGGTAATCTTGTAATTCATTCGCTGCCACTAGGGCTAATGGATGTGGATCATAGTAAAATGGAAACGTAAATCTCTCAGGAAGAGAAATACTACTCACATCAGTTTGAAAATATTTGAATATAGAAATGGACATGGGCTTCAAATGTAAGATATAGCTGTTGAAGTTATCTAATAGAGCTAAATTAAAAAGTATTAGATGATAAACTAATAGTACTCACCCAGATAGCTCAAGTTATATAGTGAAGCACTATGCAATCAAAAAGGAGACTCATTTTTAAATGAATCTCCTTTCCAAATACATATTCTTAATTCTTTATTTAAACCACTCTAGCCAAATCTAGTTTGTTAAACTTGAACTTGAACTTGACACTTGGACTTGAACTTCATAATTAAGCTCCGATGAATTATGCGAGCATCATCAACGGACTCTGCAGCATACCCTTCACAGTCGCAAGGAAATTAGCTCCAGTCACACCATCTACGACTCTATGGTCACAAGAAAGTGTTACTTTCATCATATTACCCACTACGATTTCACCATCTTTTACAATTGGTTTTTGCATTATAGATCCTACTGCTAGGATACATGCATCTGGAGGATTGATGATCGCTGTAAATTCTTCAATACCGAAATTTCCTAAATTAGAGATCGTGAAAGTATTTCCAGTCATCTCTTCAGTAGATAGTTTTTTATTTCTTGCTTTTCCTGCTAGATCTTTTACTTCAGCGTTGATCTGAGTCAATGACTTGAGGTCTGTATCACGCACCACGGGTACCATAAGGCCATCAGGAATAGCTACAGCCACACCGATATTGATCTCTTCATGGTAAGTAATCTTATCTCCATGCCATGAAGAATTGATCGCCGGATGCTTTCTTAGTGCTACTGCACAAGCTTTCATGATGATATCATTAAATGATATTTTGATATCTGGATGAGCATTAACCTGCTTACGAGCAGCCATTGCATTACCCATATCTATCTCTACTGTGAGATAGAAATGAGGTGCTCCAAACTTGCTCTCGCTGAGTCTACGTGCGATTACCTTACGCATCTGTGATACCGGAGCATCACCATATTGTATATCTGCTACTAATGCTCTTGTTGCTTGCTTTCCATTACTTACTGCTAACGACGCAGATGGAATATATGTCTCTACATCTCTTTTGACAATACGTCCACCGTCTCCAGAACCTGAAATTTGTTCAAGATTGTATCCCTTCTCGGCAGCCAAGCTACGCGCAAGAGGACTAGCGAGAACTCTATCAGTAATATAATTAGCCTCTACAACTTCTATTGGAGCAGAAGCAATTTTGGCCGCTGGTGCGGGAGTCGCTGGTGCTTCAGTTTGAGCAGGAGCCGCCTCTACTTTTGCAGCCGCTGGAAGTGCACTTTCTGCCTCTGCAAGGATTTTTTTATAATCAAATCCTTTTTTACCGATAATGGCAATGATACCATCTACAGGTACGGGCCCTTCTTTCACACCTATATATAAGAGAACACCTTCATTGAAGCTTTCAAGTTCCATGGTAGCTTTGTCGGTCTCCACTTCTGCTAGTATATCTCCAGGTGATACTTTATCTCCTTCTTTTACGAGCCATGACACAATGTTACCTTCTTCCATGGTATCACTTAGTCTTGGCATTCTTATGATCTCAGCCATATTATATTGTTGTTTCTATATTTCAATTTTGTTTCGAAGCCCTCTAAAGTACGAATCAGATTCCAAAATTAACTTTTCAGCGCTAATACACCAGCTTTTTTTTGCAATAATATAACCAATGTGAGTGGTATTACTTTAATATGATGTATTGTCAATAGTTCTTTGGAGACATTGTTTTAACAGTCTATGTGTAATATTTACACTTTCGCTAATTCAATCTTCGTTACTTATTAGAGAAAGCCGCTCTAATGTCATAAGCAAAATGCCTATTTTTACGTTGAAATATATTAGTCATGTTTTCACCAATCTTTAAACAAATTTGAATCTTTCCTCCAAACTCCTGCAAGATACAGTTAATACCCTCAGTAGCTTACCTAGTATAGGTAAAAAATCTGCACTCAGACTTGCGCTGCATTTGATCGATGATGAGACGAACAAAGCCAAGAAGATTGCGAATGTACTAGGTATACTCAAGGAGCAAATCAAATATTGTGTACATTGTCATAATATTTCAGATTTAGACGAATGTGAGATCTGTATTAATCCTGTACGTAATAGGAAAGTACTCTGTATTGTAGAAAGTATCAGAGATGTAATTGCCATTGAGGAAACTCAAGAATTTAGTGGATTATATCATGTTTTGGGCGGAGTGATATCGCCGATGGATGGAATCGGTCCAGATCAGCTTAATATAGATCAATTAGTGCAGCGAGTTAAAGAGCAAGAGATAGATGAACTCATTATGGCACTTAGTCCTACGATAGAGGGAGAAACCACGATTTATTACATCACTAAACTTATAGATCTAGATATACTTAAGGTGACTACGATCGCTAGAGGTGTGGCGTTCGGTGGAGAGTTAGAATATGCAGACGAAGTTACTCTGGGACGAAGTATCAGATCACGATTACCATATAGTGTAGGACATTAAATATGACAGGTCTCAGCGTCATCATAGTAAATTATAATGTTCGGCAGTTTGTGCTGCAGACGTTGCATTCTATATATCAGTCTCAATTAGATGGATTGTCGATAGAAGTGGTTGTTGTAGATAATAATTCTTCAGATGGAAGTGTAGAAGCGATCCGATATCATTTTCCACAGACTACAATCATTGCCAATAAAAATAACCCAGGTTTCTCTAAAGCTAATAATCAAGGGATAGGGATAAGTAAAGGAGAGTTTGTATTGCTGCTCAATCCTGATACTGTACTAGAAGAATATACTCTTGCTATGTCTGTCGCCAGGATGAAAGCAGAATCAGATATAGGTGCATTAGGTGTCAAAATGATAGATGGCACAGGTACTTTCCTGCCAGAGAGCAAGCGTAGCTTTCCAACACCATGGAATAGTTTGATGAAGTTGTTGGGTTTGTCATCAATGTTCCCTAGTAGTAAGATTTTGGGAGGATATAATCTTACTTATCTCAATGAAAATAAAACACATGATATAGATGTGCTCTGTGGTGCATTTATGTTGATGCGAAGATCTGCTTTAGATAATTCAGGATTGCTAGACGAAGAGTTTTTTATGTATGGAGAAGATATAGACCTATCATATAGAATCAAGCAATCGGGTTATAGGATATTGTATTATCCAGAGACACAAATAATTCATTATAAAGGAGAAAGCACAAAGAAATCTAGCGTCAACTACGTTAAGGTATTCTACAATGCAATGATTATCTATGTCAAAAAACATTATAATGGTCGAACCGCATCATTCTTTGTATTAATGCTTTCTATGGCCATATATTTTATAGCAGGGATCAGTTTAGTACGGAGGCTTTGGGATCGGCTAAAATATCCAATTGTAGATGCAGGGTTAATTTTAGCGAATCTTCATGGAGCGAAATGGCTGTGGGGTAGATACTATTATAATGATGTAGAATATTACGAGGGTACTCCAATGTATGCCAATCTGGTTGTCTATACTCTGATATGGGTACTCTGTTTAGCCATCTACGGTCATTATTCCAAAGTGAGTAATGCCAAGTCATTATTGCGAGGTGTTAGTATAGGGACTATATTGATATTAGTAATATATGCTCTGTTGCCATTGGCGTATCGGAGTAGTAGAGCAGTACTTCTGATTGGCGCTGCTGCAACTTTAATTATCTGCTGGATTACTACCTTATTATGGAATAGATCTATTCGTCGTAAATGGACTTTAAGTCGTAATCCAAAACTCAATGTGCTTATTGCAGCATCGGAATTAAGTACAGCGTATATCAAGGAGATGATTTTAAAGTCTAGTGGTAATTTGCAGCTCATAGGCAATGTATCGATAGATGAAAAATTGCAATCTGAAAAGACTGTAGGTTCGATAGATAACCTAGTTCAAATCGCTCAGGAATATGAGGTTGATGAAATTGTATTTAGCTCCAAGGATATGAATTATCATGATATCATGTCATTTATGAATGCGTTAGGAGATAGATATCAATACAAAATAGGAGGCGATCAATACATAGGTGTGATTGGAAGCAATAGTAAAAATCATAGTGGAGAATACTATTCCGCAGATCTTCAGTATCGATTAGATCAACCTTACAGCAAAAGACAGAAAAGAGTATTTGATATTTGGAGTAGTTTATTAATATTACTGTTGTCTCCATTGATCTTAATTCTTAATAGATTTCGTTGGAAAAGTATATCTCATACTTGGCAAGTACTCATAGGTAAAATGACTTGGGTGTCCTATATTCCCAGCAAAGGCACTTATGAAAATATGCCAAACATTACGTCAGCCGTAATTTCTTTAGATAGTAATATAAAATTGCCTCTTACCAATGAGCAACAGCGCAATACTAATCAAGATTATGCTCGATATTATGAAGTGTGGGACGATCAAGTATTACTCCTAAGAAATCTTAATCGATTACATATTAGATATTAGATATTAGAATGTCAATTTAAAAATATGAATAAGATCACTCTCTAGATCAATTTACTTATAAAATATGTACTACCTCTATTTCTATCTTAATCTATTTTGATGAGTTACTTAATGAATAATTAATCTTACCATTTAATAAGACTAAGCTTATCAAAAATACTATCTGAATCCACAGAATATGGATTATACTCTTGTGAGATCATATCCTTTTATTTTTCGGAAAATAAATTTGTTGTTAACAAAAAATTTCGTAAAATTTTCTCTCACGTCACTAAATATTTCATGCCGCAATTCAAGTTCTTGGTCTACACTTAAATTAGGTATTAAAAGACATAGGGTAGAGTCATATTTTACAGCGAATTTCTATTGATGGACTATATAGATTCCATCTATATTTTTTTTGTCAAATGCTATACAATTCATTTTACGGTTGAGCAGAAAGAATAGTAGAATTAAAATGACCAAAATGAAACTTATTATTTTTATAAAGATTTTTCTTCCTCTTGCGATATATTATTTGGTTAGATATACAGGCTTTCATTTGTGTCTGATACTTTTAAATAGACGACCATCTAAATGGGATATGTTTGTAATAAAATCTTTAAACAGATCAATATTATTAAGGCGAGAGTTGATCTTTTTTGCTCGCGTCCTTCACAATACTTTGAATTATAAGACATGCTTGCACCACAGTTTGGACAAGATAGGCTAGAGTTCGATTCCAAGGGAATGTATTTCGTACATTTGTTATTACTTAACTTAAATCAGTATCGAGGTAAAAATCTGATATAGTAATGTTTATTATATTGTCTTTAAATCTTAAAATTAAAAATAAGACTTCATGGATATCCTTCAAGAAATAAAAGTTTTAGCGGCAGAATATAAAGCTGAGATCATCAAGCATCGTAGGCACTTACATATGTTCCCTGAACTCTCATTCGAAGAGGAAAACACAGGTAAGTATATTGCTAAATATCTATCAGATTTAGGAATACCTCATACAACTGGTTGGGTTGAACACGGTGTTGTAGCAACTATAGAAGGAGGGCAAGAAGGACCCACTATCGCTCTTCGAGGAGATATAGATGCACTTCCTATACAAGAAGCCAACGATGTGGCTTACAAGTCTACCAATGAGGGAAAGATGCATGCTTGTGGTCACGATGTGCATACTGCCAGTCTCATGGGTGTAGCTAAGATCTTATGGAAATTGAAAGATGGTATCAAAGGCACAGTAAGATTAATATTCCAACCTGGGGAAGAGAAATTGCCAGGCGGGGCTTCAATTATGATCAAAGAAGGAGTATTGTCAGATCCTAAGCCCATATCAATTTACGGTCAACATGTACACCCTCCGCTAGATGTTGGCAAGGTAGGATATAGATCAGGAATGTATATGGCGTCTGCGGATGAGATATATCTTAAAGTCACTGGTTTTGGAGGTCACGGAGCACTTCCACATAATTGTATAGACACCGTTTTACTTTCAGCGCGTATACTAGAGGCCTTACAAGCTGTCGTGTCTAGACATTGTAACCCTAATATACCATCGGTACTGTCATTTGGAAAGATCAACAGTGATGGTGGAGCGACTAATGTGATTCCAGATATAGTGCGTATTGAAGGTACATTTCGAACAATGAATGAAGAGTGGCGTTACCAAGCGCATGAACATATAAAAAAGATAGCTCAACATACTGCTCAGTCCATGGGTGGATCCTGCGATGTAGATATACAAATAGGATATCCATGTTTGATTAATCATGCCGCAGAGACGGATTTTGTACACCAAGTTATGATCGATTATCTCGGTGAAGAAAACGTAGTCGAACTTCCGATGAGATTGACAGCTGAGGACTTCTCATATTTCTCTCAAGTAAGTGATGCTTGCTTTTACAGATTAGGTACGGGTAATTCAGCGAAAGGAATAACCTCTCCAGTTCATACACCTAATTTTGATATAGACGAAGATGCATTGGAGATAGGGATGGGATTAATGGCATTTTTGGCAGTATTGAGACTAGAGAAAGTAAAATAAAATATTGGGTGTATGGACTAAGTAATTAACATGAATGCCAATTGTGCCTTTACAATTTCAATAATTAGAGTGAAAGCAGTGTTATTTTAGCTTAACTAGATTGGACAGATAAAAAATCTTTCAGAAAATAAATGGAGAGTATCAGTAATGCTCTAGCATTATTGTAAAGGTTCCTAATTATTTATGTTGGTAGTATAGTTAATACTATTTATTCTTATTGAAGATTAGTCAAATGACTGATTCTCTACAGTTGCTTTTTCTATTAGTTCTTTATATTCTTCTGGGGATAGACCATCTAGACAGTAATCTATTGGATTGACAGCTTTACCATTAATACGTACTTCGTAATGAAGGTGGGGCGCTGTTGAAGTACCCGTAGATCCTACGGTTCCTATTTTTTGACCTTTAGATACTCTCTGCCCTTTCTTAACATTTACTGTCTTCATGTGGGCATATAAAGATGTGAAGCCATAGCCATGATCTATAATCACATTAGTGCCATACCCACTTCTTCTTTTCTCTACTCTGATAACTTTACCATTACCAGTAGATTGGATTGCAGTTCCCTTTGGAGCAGTAAAGTCAATTCCTTTATGGAATTTCTTTACTTTGTGTACAGGGTGAAGTCTGATTCCATAACCAGACAAGTGTTTTACTTTTCGTGTGAGTTTATTTTCTTGGATAGGCTTTATAGACGGAATTGAAGCCAATCTCTCTTGTTTTGACTTCGCGAGGATAAACAGCGAATCAAGAGAATTGCTCTGGATACTTATTTTTCTTTTAAGCTTTTCGACATTGGAAAGAGATTCAGTTATCATCTCTCCAGTTTTTTCAAAATCTTCTAGGTGATTGTATCTTTTACTACCTCCGATACCACCATTCCATATCGCATCATCGATAGGCTCCATTCCGAAGATCATTCGGTGCACATCTTTGTCTTTCTGCTGAAGTCTTTCTACATCGGCTGCGATGTCTTGAAAGTCAGAGGTAAGATTAGAGTAATGATACTCCATCTCAGTGAGTTCTCTATCTAGAGCTTTCTCCATCGGAGTTGGAAGATATTTATATCCCAATGAGAACACGCCTACTGATACAAAAATGATTGAACAGCAAATTCCAGCAAAGCGAAAAATTTTTTCCCTTAATGTCAGCCTCAGCTTTTCAAACTGAAGTGTCTGTTGGTTATAGACGTATTTTTCCTTTCTCATTGTCTCCTATCTAAAGGTAATAACTTCGAATAAAAACCTAGAGTTACCCATGCAATTTGAAGAATTGATTATCGTTTTTAAGAAGAATTTATGTGAGTGTTTGTAGTCTCAATTCTGGGGAATAAACAGCGATAATTCCTCTATTGTAATTGGTGTCAGGCTTAATTATTATTTAATATTTAGCTACTTTTGTGTTAATAGAAAATCCTTGTGTTCGATTTATAACGTTGCTCAAAAGTAACCCTTGACATCCGATTTTCCAAAACATTGTAAAATTAAAAATATACTTATCATATATAAATATGCTATATCTCTAAATTATTGATCTATATCAAGTTATCAAAAAAAATATAGAACATAATAGTTTTAGTTATATGTGACATTAATAAAATAATGGAGTGTTATACCACTTCTAAAGCATTTTAAGCAGCATGAGTAGTAATATGACATCCAATCAAATTCGTCAAACATTTTTTGACTTCTTCAAAGGTAAAGGACACAAGATTGTGCCTTCTGCCCCTATCGTAGTAAAGAATGACCCTACTTTGATGTTTACCAATGCGGGTATGAATCAATTTAAAGATTACTTTTTGGGCAACAAAGATGCTGCAATAAAACGTGTAGCCGATACACAAAAGTGTCTAAGGGTCTCAGGGAAACATAATGATTTGGAAGAAGTAGGTCGTGATTCTTATCATCATACTATGTTTGAAATGTTAGGAAATTGGTCTTTTGGTGATTATTTCAAGACTGAGGCGATTTCTTGGGCCTGGGAATTACTCACTGAGGTGTACAAGTTGGATCCTAGTCGTATTTATGCTACTGTCTTCGGTGGAGATGATAATGAAGGACTTGGACGTGATGAAGAGTCTGCTGGATTGTGGGGACAATTCCTACCAAAAGATAGAATTTTATATTGTGGAAAGGAAGATAATTTTTGGGAAATGGGTGAAACTGGACCGTGTGGACCTTGTTCAGAGCTACATGTTGATCTTAGATCAGATGAAGAAAGAGCTAAAGTGCCAGGAAGAGATCTAGTAAACATAGATGATCCAATGGTGATCGAAATATGGAATCTAGTTTTTATTCAATTCAATAGAAATTCGGATAGGTCACTGGTAAATTTACCCGCAAAACATATTGATACAGGAATGGGTTTCGAAAGATTGTGTCTAGCTATGCAAGCTAAGACGTCTAACTACGAGACGGATATCTTCTTACCGATGATTCAATATATTGAAAAAGAGTCAGGTATTGCATATACTAATAAGTATGCTGAAGATGAAAAGACAGACATTGCGATGAGAGTAATTGTGGATCATGTCAGAGCAGTATCATTTAGCATTGCAGATGGCCAACTTCCAAGTAATACTGGAGCTGGATATGTTATTCGTCGTATTTTACGAAGAGCTGTAAGATATTACTACTCTTTCCTAAATATGAATGAGCCGTTTCTCAATAAGTTAGTGCCGATGCTTGCGGAACAATTCAAGGATGTATTCCCTGAGTTAGAAGCACAAAGAGGATTCGTAGAGAAAGTAGTGTTAGAAGAGGAAAAATCATTTCTAAGAACATTAGCTGGAGGACTTCGTCGTATCGAAAATCTTGATGTAGAGAATAATAAAATGACTGGAAAGCAAGCATTTGAATTGTATGATACTTACGGATTTCCTATCGATTTAACTCGTATGATTGCAGAAGAGCATAGATGGCAAATAGACGATATAGGATTTGAAGTAGCACTAGAAGAGCAAAGAGTTCGAGGTCGTGATGATGGTAAAAGAGAGACTGGAGATTGGGTTCCAGTGCACAATACCGAAGAAGTAAAATTTTATGGATATGATGAGCAAGAGGTAAAAAACGTGAAGATTAATAAATACAGAACGCTCAAAGAAAAAGGTAAGCCTGTCTATCAAGTGGTCCTCGATAAAACACCTTTCTATGCAGAGGGAGGAGGACAAGTAGGTGATAAGGGAGAAATTATAGTAGGAGATCAAAAGATAATAGTCTATGATACGAAAAAAGAGAATGACCTTATCATTCACTTTGTAAACGAATTACCTACAGATGCGTCTACATTAGTAGATGCTAAAATAAATGCTAAAAGAAGAGCACTGACCGAAAATAACCACTCTGCGACGCACCTATTACATGCAGCACTAAGACAAGTTTTGGGTATACATGTACAACAAAAAGGATCGTTAGTAAAAGATGAATATCTCAGATTTGATTTCTCACATTTTGAGAAAGTATCAACGGAGCAACTCAAAGAGGTAGAGCAATTAGTAAATGCAAAAATTAGAGAAAATATATCTCTGAAAGAAAATAGAAATATATCTGTACAAGATGCTAAGGAAGCAGGAGCAATGATGCTCTTCGGTGAGAAATACGGAGAGTTTGTACGTATGATCACATTCGACGAAGACTTTAGCCGTGAGCTTTGTGGAGGCTGTCACGTAGATGCTACTGGACAGATAGGATTGATGAAGATTACATCCGAAAGCGCCATATCGGCAGGGGTAAGGCGTATCGAAGCGATTACAGCAGAAGCAGCGGAGAAATTTGTGTCAGACGCAATCGGTCAACTCACAGAAGTGAAAGAATTATTTAAGAATCCTAAAGATTTGACTGCGGGAATACAAGATCTACAAGAAGAGAATAAAGTATTGAAAAAAGAGATTGAGAAATTAATGGCTGCCCAGGCTGGAAACATGAAAGAAGATTTGATTAAGGCAGCAGAAGATATTAATGGTGTAAAAGTAATACGTACCATTCTTATAGGACTCGATAGTAAATCTGCTAAATCACTAGCTGGGAGTATCGAGCAAATTATAGGCGATTGTGTCATCCTATTTGGTATTGATGGAGAGAAGCCACAACTACAACTATCAGTAAGTAGGGCGCTCACAGAAAAAGGTCTACACGCAGGCAACATGGTCAGTGAGCTAGCAAAAAACATCAAAGGTGGCGGAGGTGGTCAACCGTTTTATGCAAGTGCTGGAGGTAGTGATGCAAGTGGGTTGCAGGCTGCTGTGGACCAGCTAGGGGGTATGTTTGGTTAAGGAAAAATTCACCATTATATTAGTTTATTATTATTAAATAAACAGAAATATAATTTTAAAAAGCAAGTGGAATAATCCCGCTTGTTTTTTGTTTCTATATGAGATGTAAAATTATTATTAAAAGTTGTAGAAAAGAAAATTTCATCATCCCTATAATTCCTTCAAAGGTAGATATTTAGAACGTGAAGTGAACCAATATTAATAGAATGATAGAAAAATCGATTAATGAAACTGAAGCTATTTTTATTAATTAGCTAATGCATGATTGGCATATCTGTTCCTTTGAAGAGGCTGCAGGTTTGATCATATAAATGCAAAATTTTAATAGCTCAATTAATTAGAAAACTATATTACGCTTGAAAATTTAAAATCGAGTTACGACCTTAAGGAAATAGTCATTGGGAATTATTTCTCACTTTCCAATCCACCTAAGCACATTATCATTCCAAATTTCCTTGCGATCAGATGCGGTAATCACTCCACATTCTACTACTTCATCGATCACTTTTCCTGGATAGCCATCCGTGATACCATCCATTTCTCCAAGTGGATATGGATCATCTAATCCAGCGACTATTTGTGATACACCATGTCTACGGATAAGCATCTCAAGGGATAGTGGATCATGTACCAATGTATCAAAAAATATATTAGGATGTCCGATGGCGTTATCAGGATGAGTCTTTCCTTTAAAGAGATCAGGTCGACCGTCAAATCCTTGTCGTCTTCGGCCTTGATTCATTACGGCATATTGATTACCGTGAGCGTAGCATACTCGGATATTTGGAAATCTATTGTGATGATTGCTAAGCGTATAATCATGATAATGATCAGCTGTCTGTGCGCACATCCATACCAAGTGAAATCTCCAAGTCTTATCTTCGAGGGAAATAATCTTCTGACCATCATATGGATGTACTTCTACTGCTAAACCGAGTTCGTTGGCTAGCTCCCATATCTCATCTACAGACTCGTGTGCAGTATTGCGCCATTGTCCATCTTGATCTTGATAGTGTGTAGGTAGGCAGAGTACTTTTAGTTTTAATTTGGTGACGCAACGTTCTATTTCTTTGAGTGCTTGGCCCATGTATGCTGGCTGTATAACCATGCCACATGTCAGTCTATCATTATGGTGAGCTTGCAGTAGTCCTTGATAATCATTGTACCAAGAGTGCATATCTTTTGCAGCTTGTTTTGGTAATCCGTTAGCATATAGCTGTGAAAGGGTGATGACTACCATATGATCGATATGCTGATCGTCCATCCACTGTAGCTTTTCATCTAAGAAGAAACTCGGTGCTGTGATAGGTCTTTTCCAATTGCCCTGGCACATGTAGGACCTATCATTCTCTATCCAGAAGTAACTTTTATCCTTCATGAATTGCGGTATCTGCTCCGGATTAGGTAGTAGATGACCGTGTACATTGATTTTTTTATATTGTTTTTCGGGCATTATATTCTTTGATTTTTTTGACGGCAAATTCATAGCTTTTCTGACACCATGCTTTCATTTGCTTAGGATCAAAGTAGAAAGAATTCTCGGAAAGTAGTCTAGCTATAAAGAAAAATCTCACGTTGACTTGATCGTTATAAATATAATATAGAAACTTAAGATTTTATTACTCAATTGAGATTGCCCTAATCGAATAAAAAATATTTAATACCTTGATTTGTTGTATTAGGCTATTTCCAGTTCCTTCTTAACAATATTGTATTTAATACCCTTGGATGATAATCCTCGTGATTGACAATATTCCATTACTCTTGGAAGTACTTCTTTCAGAGTAACAAATGATTTGATATTATCATGGAAAACAATTATTGATCCAGGTTTTAAATTTTGGATCACATTCTGATAGCATTGTTCTGCTGTGATATTTTGATCAAAATCTCCACTGAGTACATCCCACATTACTATCTGATATTGATCTCTGATCGCTTTAGCTTGTAGCGGTTTAAGCCTACCATATGGTGGTCTATATAGGTCTGATTGTACAAACGAGCTGCATAGCTCTACATCATCCAAGTATTTCTCAACATCACTTCCCCAACCAGACTTATGAGAGTAGCTATGGTTACCTACACTATGGCCTTCAGCAATTAATCTATTGTATATCTTGCTGTGTTTGCGTACGTTATCTCCTACACAGAAGAAGGTACCGTGCATATCGTACGATTTTAAAGTATCAAGAACCCAAGGTGTGACTTTTGGTATCGGCCCATCATCGAAAGTGAAATAGACATAAGGCTTCTTTCTAGATTTATTCCACAAATAGTTAGGAAACAGCTTTCGTATGACCTTCGGAGTCTTAATTATGTACATCTATGTATTTGATATTATCCTTTAAATAGGATTACTTTACGTCTTAAATAACGGCAAGAACAGAAGAAATGTGACTTTTTGATGAATATTTTTTGTGTAAACCATATAAAATTAGGAAAATAGGCCTAGAATTCGATGTGTTTCGGTGATAATTGAATTTAGATTGTCAATAGGCTGGATATTAGTTCTATTAAAATTTCATGATTGAATATAGCATTATGAGTGATGTAAGAGTAAGATTTGCACCGAGTCCAACAGGGCCATTACATATTGGAGGCGTGCGTACAGCATTGTATAATTATCTGTTTGCAAAGCATGCAGGCGGTACATTTATATTAAGAGTAGAAGATACTGATCAAAATAGATATGTACCTGGAGCAGAAGATTACATAGTAGAGGCTTTGAATTGGTTTGGATTGACTCCCGATGAAGGTCCAGGATTTGGTGGAGATTATGGTCCTTATCGTCAATCTGAGCGTAAGGACTTTTATGCTAAATATGCTATTCAAATGGTGGAGCAAGGTAATGCCTATTATGCTTGGGATACGCCTGCGGATTTAGATTCGATGCGAACTCAAGATGTCAATGCGAAATATGACGCTAAGACTCGTGTCAAAATGAAAAATGGTCTCACCTTATCTGCTGATGAAGTAAAATTAAAACTGGAAAGTGGCGTCAAATATGTGATTCGACTTAAGATGCCTGAGAACGAAGATGTAATGATCACTGATTTAGTAAGAGGAGAAGTAACATTTAATACTCAAGACTTAGATGATAAAGTGATACTCAAGGGTGACGGAATGCCTACTTATCATTTAGCGAATATCGTAGACGATCATCTTATGAAAATCTCTCACGTTATCCGAGGAGAGGAGTGGCTCAGTAGTACTGCACATCACGTATTGATGTATAGGTTTATGGGTTGGGAAGCACCACAGTTTTCTCATCTACCTTTGATACTCAAGCCCACAGGTAAAGGTAAGTTGAGTAAGCGTGATGGAGCTAAGTTTGGTCTTCCTGTATTTCCATTAGAGTGGAATCCAGGTAACGATGAAGAGTTATATTCCGGATTTAGAGAATTTGGCTTTTTACCAGATGCAGTGATCAATTTCTTAGCATTCCTGGGATGGAATCCTGGTACGGAACAAGAAATATTTTCATTAGATGAATTAGTAAATTCATTTAGCATCAAGCGTATTGTGAAGAGCGGCGCAAGATTCGATTATGATAAAGCTAAATGGTACAATCAGCAATATATCATCAAAACTGCAAATGAAGTCCTAGCGGCCATGATCAGATCAGAAGTGAGCGCCGATTATAACGACGAATATCTAGCGAAGGCATGTGGATTGATGAAAGAAAGGGTAGAAACCATAGGCGACATTCCTAAAGTGGGAGACTTTCTATTTGGATCGCCTTCAGAATATGATGCCAAGATGATTCGTAAAAAGTACAAAGAAGATAATGATCCGCATTTTATAGCTCTCACAGAGACACTTGGTACATTAGAAACATTTGACGCAGAAAGTACTCAAAGTGCTATCAAGGGCTACATCGGTGACAACGAATTGTCATTTGGAGCAATCTTGCCAGTACTCAGATTAGCTACCTCAGGAACCATGAAAGGTCCAGATCTTTTCGAAATGATGGAACTGCTAGGTCGTGATGAAGTGTTAGTTAGAATGAGAGATGGATTGAATGTGATCAAGAAAATCAAATCTGCCGCTCAAGCTTGATACAATACAACGCATCTATGCCAAAGAAAATGAAAAAACAAGGAAAACCAAACGTTCACAATGAACTCAAAGGTTTCGATATCAAAATCAATGAATTTGGTGAAATGCAATCTAGTTTTAATATCGATAAACTCAATGATTTTCTCAATGATAACGTAGAAGATAAGAAGTTGGGAAATGAAGTGCAGGAGGAAGAGTAGGATAAAATACATCCTTCGAAATGCCCAAGGTTGATTTGTAATTAATTAAACCAACTCAGCCAATCGCAACACTTCTTCTCTCATAGTTTGACAAGTTTTACTCATCAATGTATAGTCTTTACAAATGACTTCAAAGCAAGAATCTTTCATTGGAATTATGATATGCTGGTATTCATCCCAAGTGGCGTCATTATGAAAAGGTTTAAGAGCACTCAATTCTCTAAGATTTTCAATCCAATTAGAATCTAAGATTTCTTGAAAGCAAAATGGCTCTATTCCTATATCATTATAGGAATATCCATCGAGTATCTCATCATTAGGACTACCAAACTTATACTTTGCATATTTATTGAATCGGATAGAAGTAATCTGATCTACAGGCACTCTGTTGAAAGGGCTGTTCTCAGCATCATGAACAGAGCTATCTTCTATAAAGAAAATCAAATAAACATAATGTTCATTAGCCAATACCTTTGGGGTAGGAGCTGCTGCACTACATATGATATTCTTTAGAATAGATTTAATCTCCATAGCGCTAAGATTTTTTATTAGTTGTCGACGCCTACATCATTCCGAATTCGTAATTCTACATTCGTAATTAGTTCTACCTCAATCTATCCATACTTCTCACCAACTTATCATCTTTACCTATCGCTCTTCCTGCTAATACTGCAAAGATCAAAGCCACAATTGGAGGATAGATTCCTAAGCCGTCATTAATGGTGCCTAAGGCGTCACCAGTACGCTCATTGTAAATCAATAAGAAAGTAACAAGAGGTAATAAAATAGCCATTACTATACCTAAGTAAGAGAGTCTTTTTTGCAGAGATCTATTATTGAAAAGAAAGATAGCTCCAAGTGTAGCGAGACCACCTATTACTGTTAACCCTATTAAGACTGGGCTGTCATGTATATTGTATACTAAGTCACTCAGTACGCCTGGGCTAGCCACATCTGTAGTAGCAAAAGGTAGAGCAAATTCTGTCCAAAAAGCAGCGCTTGAAAGCAGTAAGAAAAGGCTTTGTATTCTTTGTATCACGAGGATTTATTTTTATGTCTATTCAATGTTAAGGTGTTTTCAAGGTATATAACTACCTTGATACTTGTAAGCAAAGATATAGAAAATTGAATCTATCATATTGGGAAGAGAAGCACTATTTTGAAGATAATGATTTAGTCGTTATAGGTGCAGGTATAGTCGGCCTGTCGACAGCAATAGCGGTAAAGAAATTGAGGCCAGATCTTAAGGTATTGGTATTAGAAAGATCGACTATACCTTCAGGGGCGAGTACTAAAAACGCTGGATTTGCATGTTTTGGAAGTGTCACTGAGTTGATTTCTGATAGTTTACATATGAAATACGAAGATCAGATCGCTTTGCTTAAGATGCGATGGGATGGTTTGAAGTTACTGCAATCTAATGTAACTCTAGAAGATATGTCTTATAGACCTAGAGGTGGAGTAGAAGTATTGGAGGTAGATGACGTTTCGCAGATAACAGCACTAAACAACATTAATAAGTATAATGAAATGGTAAGTGATGCTATCGGCCTTAAAGATTGCTTTTCAATAGTTGATCAACATCTTTCTGATTCATTTCATAGCAAAGCTATATATAATCAATACGAAGGGGAACTTAACCCTATGCATATGATGTCTAGCTTACAACGAAAGGCATCAAAACTAGGTGTCAATATACTAAATGGTGTAGATGTACAATCTGTATACTCAGGTGTAGTCAACTTAGTCACTAGAGAAATAGAATCACCGAAAATCGCTGTTTGTACTAATGGCTTATCTCGAGCATTACTCCCTCAATTAGCATTGCAAGCAGTTCGTAATCAAGTATTTGTGACTGAGCTTCTAGTAAATAATCCGTTGCAATCTTGCTATCACTTTGATCAAGGCTATGTCTATTTCCGAGAAATTGATAATCGAATATTGATCGGAGGTGCACGTAATCTATATTCAGAACAAGAGAATACTGACCAATTTGGACAGACGGATAACTTGAAGGCTTATCTTAAGTCGTTTGTAGAAGAGAGAATCACTAAGCGTCCTATTCAATTTGAATATGAATGGAGTGGAATTTTGGGAGTTGGAGAAACTAAAGAACCTATTATCGAGGAAGTAGACAAAGGTCTATATGTAGGCGTTAGACTAGGAGGGATGGGAGTTGCCATTGGCAGTGGTGTAGGACAGTCTCTAGCTGAGATGGTATTGTCTTAGAATAAATTACTTTAATCTTAACAAGAAATTATCTTTGTCGGAGGAGTCAAATACATGGGTCCTGACGTTTATATTTACGAAACAAGGAATAAGTCATCAATATCTATAAATCTATATTAGCTATAGTAGCCATGATGCTGAGTGTTGGAGCGTATGCCCAACAGGAAGAAGCACAGGATACGTCAAAGACTGATCGACTAATTGTGAAGTTTGCTGAGACGCGTATCACTGATCTATCACGTGAAGAACCAGAACAAATATTCTTTGGAGATGTGAAATTGTACAAGGATAGCCTTTTTATGTTTTGTGATACAGCAAGAGTCATAGGGAATAACCTTTGGGCTAAGGGCAATGTAATCTTCATACAGAATGATACTATTAGGACCTTCGCCGATAGCCTTTATTTCCATGGAGACTCTTCTATAGCCTATCTATATAATGATGTTGTTTTAGAGAATGGCAGTAATAAGCTATACAGCGATATATTGATCTATGATACAAGGACTAAGGTCGCCTCATACAAAGATACAGCGATAATGGTCCAGGAAAAGAGTAGCCTTCAATCTGTAAGAGGGTATTACGATGTAGATAATGATCAAGCATTCTTTTATGATGAAGTATATATCGAAGGAGAGGACATGAAGATGAGGGCTGATTCTATGAGTTTCCTTACGGATGAAAAACGAGCTATCTTTATGGGACCTACTAGGATCCAGCAGATAAGTAGAGATATCTATTGCGAAAGCGGATTCTCTGATATGGATGACGAAGTAGCTTTATTTGAGCAGAATGCACAGTTTGAAGAAATAGATGTTGAGGCTAGTGCTCAAAGCATTGAATATACGAAGTTAACGGGAGAAATCCGTTTGGAAGGTGATGCCTATTATCGGAACAAGGAAGATATTGGTAGAGGAGATATTATTGTCTATAATGAAACGACGGAGTCTGCTGAGCTTATAGGAAATGCGACTTTCGAAAATGCTAATAGTAAAGTAAAAGGTCAACGTATCGATTACGATAAGACGACAGAGGCGTTTAAAGTGAAAGGGCAATCTGTGATTTCAGATCCACCTTATATAATATCTGCAGAATCTGTCGATTATGACAAAGAATCGAATACGGCTTATGCTGTTGGTGATGTGATTTGGCAAGATACGTCAGCAGGAATTTCCATTTTCTCAGATTACCTTGACTATCAAGAATCTACTGGATACGTCAAAGCGACTAACGACGAAGGTCGACCATTGATGCAAAATGTTTCTGGTAATGATACACTCTATATCTCATCAGATATACTGAAATCGTACAGCGAGTATATGACAGATACTTTAGGTATAGTAGATACAATTAACTATCTAATAGCTGATGATAATGTACAGATCATGCGATCTAGTTTGCAAGCAGTATGCGATTCACTAGTGTACCAAGATAGTGATTCGTTATTTTTGCTATTGGATGATCCTGTGGTATGGTCAGATAGTTCGCAGATCACTGGAGATACAATAAAGATTTACTTAGCGAATGATGATTTAGACAAGATGGAAGTCTATCCAAAAGCATTTATGACTAATACTGCGGACCTCATCTATTATAATCAGATCTCTGGTAAACGTATCATTACTTCATTTGAAGATGGAAAACTGAAGACAATGGACGTCATCGGTAATGCTAGATCACTGTATTATATGTTGGATGAATTCAAAGCATACATTGGTGTCAACTCTACAGAGTGCAGTAGTATTAGATTTACATTTTCTGAGAATGATATTAAAAACATTAAATTTTTTACGAGTCCTAGATCGCAGATATTACCTATGCGAGGGACTAATCATGAAGACATCAATTTAGATGGATTCAATTGGAGGTTCTCTGAAAGGCCAATGACTCTAGCGGATCTCCAGAGTAGCCTTACAAGAGACCTTGAACCGCAATAATTTAAAATAGTTTTTCGAACCATTTTATAATGAGTGTGTCGAACGAGTTTACTAATTTTGATTCAGAATAATATTAATGTATATAATGATACGATTTTCATTTCTATTCATTGTTTTGATTTCTGCTTTGCAATTCGGATCAGCGCAGCAGAACAATCAAATATTGCAAGAGGCAATGACAAATGCCAAATCAGGTGATAATCAAAAAGCCATAGAGAAATTCGAAGCATTAGAATCTCACAGTTCTGCAGATATTTATTACAATATAGGTCGATTATACCACGAAAATAACGATGTAGCAAATGCCGCGCTCAATTATGAAAGGGCATTAAAAATAGATGGTGCTCATAATCAAGCCAATAATAATTTATCAATCATTAGAGAAGAAACTGACTTTGATATTATACCAGTTGAAAAGATGTTTTTGATCCGTTGGTGGAATTTACTGGCGGGCTCTATGAGTGCAAATATTTGGATGATATTGAGTTTGCTAGCCGCTATTGGATTGATAGCAGCCGTGTATTTTTGGTGGATAGCTGATCGATCTGAACTGAAGAAGAAAGCGTTTTTTGCTACAGTGATTACCCCTGTATTATTGGGAATTTTATTAGCGTTAGGAAGTACTTCGAAGTTGCTAGCGACTAATAACGATTATGCTATCATAATGAATAAAGACTATGATATGCATGAAGGAGCTGATGATCGCAGCCCAATTATAAAAGATATAGAGGTAGGTACTAAAGTAGAGATCGTAGATCAAATTGACGAATGGATCAAAGTCGTTACGGTGGATACCGAGAGCGGATGGATCAAAGAGAGTGAAATAGTTAGGATTTGACGTTTCATCCTACCATTATTTCCTAATAAGCACTTTTTTTCGCAGTCTAGAATCTTAAATAGCTATGCAATATATTAAGGTGGTTAAGCCTTTCGGAAGATGTATTTTTTTACAAAAGGTAAATATATCACATGAAAAATATATTCATACTATTCACATTATTAGCATGCATTACTCTCATGGCCCAGACTGACGATAAGAAATGGGATGTCAATTATCCAACAGGAGATTCGTCAAAGACTGTTATCAAGACTAACGAAGGTACATGGATGAGTATCGATGTTAGTCCAGATGGAGTTTAAATAATTTTCATTTGGCAGTATTTTTTCTGCAGTTTTTGTCTTAGCAGCTCAATGCCTAAAAATACCTCGAACAGAAACCTTCCTTTGGTGTTAATTAAGTATAACCTTACGTTATCTTTGCTAAATAGAAGCTAGTTACAATAAGCGATCACTTCCAACGGAATAATAATATGACCACATTCAAACAAAATATAGAGAAAGGAATTCCTTCGATCTTACCACCAAAGAGAATTTTTCAAGCAGATTCTAATCCAGCACCTAAACGAAAGGAGATTTTAACGCCAGAAGACAGAATACTTGCGCTCCGTAATGCTCTGAGGTATTTTCCTGTGGAGTGGCATGCTGAATTAGTCGTAGAGTTTGCAGCAGAACTCAAGGAATATGGACGTATCTATATGCATAGGTTTAAACCAGAATACAATATATATGCACGACCTATAGAGGAGTATCCTTATGTGACAAAGCAGGCAGCGGCGATCATGCTTATGATTCAGAATAACTTGGATCCGGCTGTAGCTCAGCATCCAGACGAACTAATTACCTATGGAGGTAATGGCTCAGTATTCCAAAACTGGGCACAATATCTACTTACGATGCAATATCTATCTCAAATGACTGAATTGCAGACATTACATATGTATTCTGGTCATCCAATGGGGTTGTTTCCATCTTCAAAAGATGCGCCGAGAGTAGTAGTCACAAATGGAATGGTGATACCTAATTATTCTAGCCCTGATGATCTAGAACGATTTAATGCTTTGGGAGTGAGTCAATATGGACAAATGACGGCAGGATCTTTCATGTATATTGGACCTCAAGGAATAGTACATGGTACTACAATTACAGTGATGAATGCTTTTCGAAAAGTATTGGTAAAAGGAGAATCTCCTGCAGGAAAAATATTTCTTACTGCCGGGTTAGGAGGAATGAGTGGTGCGCAACCTAAAGCTGGAAATATCGCAGGATGTATTACCATCTGTGCGGAGGTCAATCCTAATGCAGCAACTAAGAGACATGAGCAAGGATGGGTAGATGTACTCATTGACAATATGGACGATCTTATCGCTCGCGTGCGTAAAGCAAAAGAGCAATCTGAGGTAGTTTCTATTGCGTATATTGGTAATGTAGTGGAGATATGGGAGCGATTTTTTGAAGAAGATATTTATATCCACTTAGGTTCAGATCAGACATCATTACATAACCCTTGGTCTGGTGGTTATTATCCTATCGACCTTTCTTATGATGATTCCAATAAGCTACTAAGAGACGATCCTATCGCTTTTAAAGACGAAGTACAGAAGACATTAAGAAGGCATGCTACTGCAGTGAATAAACATAATGCTAGTGGTACCTATTTCTTCGATTATGGAAATGCATTTTTGTTAGAGTGCTCTCGAGCAGGAGCTGATGTTATGGCAGACAACGGGATAGATTTCAAATATCAATCTTATGTACAAGATATCTTAGGACCTATGTGCTTCGATTATGGATTTGGTCCTTTCCGTTGGGTATGTGCCTCTGGTAAGTCCGATGATCTCGACAAGACTGATGAGATAGCGGTAGAAGTCCTGCAGACTATTATGGAGAATAGTCCTAAAGAGATTCAACTACAAATGCAAGACAATATCACTTGGATCAAAGATGCAAAACAAAACAAACTCGTAGTGGGCTCTCAAGCTAGGATACTTTATGCAGATGCGGAAGGGCGTATGAAGATCGCTCAAGCGTTTAATGATGCAGTAGCCGAAGGCCATATAGGTCCTGTCATATTAGGTCGTGATCATCATGATGTAAGTGGTACGGATAGTCCTTATCGTGAGACTTCTAATATATATGACGGTAGTAAGTTTACGGCAGATATGGCGATACACAATGTGATTGGCGATAGTTTTAGAGGAGCCACTTGGGTCTCTATTCATAATGGCGGTGGAGTAGGCTGGGGAGAAGTGATCAACGGCGGATTTGGGATGCTTCTAGATGGTAGTGCTGAAGCAGAATCGAAACTTAATAATATGTTATTCTATGATGTAAATAATGGAATAGCTAGAAGAAGTTGGGCAAGAAATGAAGAAGCAATATTTGCTATCAAACGTGAAATGGAAAGAACACCAGGCCTCAAAGTAACATTGGCTAATATTGTAGATGATAATATCTTAGAAAATATTTAAACTAACTACATTAATATAAATCACGCTTGCAATTGAC
>ERZ1047472.688-NODE-688-length-29125-cov-60.451290_pt1 | contig 29125 bp, 29 predicted proteins | sample MGYA00383095_ERZ1047472 | MGnify/ENA primary metagenome ERZ1047472 (study PRJEB29581, sample SAMEA5548365) | metagenome | biome: marine; feature: coastal; material: water | depth 1 m | study: Short-term variability in the microbial, nano- and picoplankton... | reverse complement strand
TCTTCTACAAAAATATTTTTTCCATTGTGAATTTCTTTTTTTAAAGAATCAAAATTTTCATTTTTTAATCGATCTTTAAAAGCTAAAACAGTATTAAAAGCTTGCAAGGTATCTGTTTCAAAATTTTCAACTCTTACCAGTACATGTTGCGCTTTAACTTCATTAATAGTACGCTCATATGCTTCTAAAACTAATTCATCTGTAACATCCTTATCTATTAAATAGTTCTGAGTAAGTTGGTTTTGGTAAGTTTTTAACTCCTTTAAATAAACTGGATCCTTATCATAACCCAGAGATTTTGCTTCAGCTAACTTTAATTTATAATTTATAAAAAGGTTAAGGTAAGACTCAACTCCTTTTTGAGAATCATCTTGAACTAAGTCTAAGTTTTTGTTGTAAACTCTAATGAACTCTGTTGCTAAAACTGGTTCATCAGAAATTGTAAATAATACATCAGAATCGGAAACCTGTGAAAATGAAATATTTAATGAGAGAAATAATAAGGCATAAAAAAAGAATGATTTCTTCATGTAAGATTTTTTTGGGAAAAACAAAAATACTAAATCTGAAGTAGAATGCAAGTGTCTAGTTAAACTTGATAAAAAAATCCTAAAACTATCTTGAGTAATTAGGAGATTCTTTTGTTATCATCACATTATGAGGATGGCTTTCGCTAATTCCTGACGTTGTTATTTTAACAAATTGACCAGTCTCTTTAAGAGTTTTAATATCTTTAGCACCACAGTAACCCATACCTGCACGTAGGCCTCCTATAAATTGATGAATACTTTCAAAGAGATCTCCTTTGTAGGGAACTCGTCCTACAATACCCTCTGGAACTAATTTTTTTATATCATCTTCAACATCTTGAAAATAACGATCTTTACTACCTTCTTTCATCGCCTCAACAGATCCCATTCCCCTATATGATTTGAATTTACGCCCTTCATAAATAATAGTTTCTCCTGGAGATTCTTTTGTACCAGCAAGAAGAGATCCTAACATTACACTATCGGCACCAGCAGCTAAAGCTTTTGGGATATCACCTGTATAACGTATTCCACCATCAGCAATTACTGGAACTCCTGTGCCTTTAAGAGCAGCTGAAACCTCTAACACAGCCGAAAACTGTGGAAATCCAACTCCTGCTACCACACGAGTAGTGCAGATTGATCCAGGTCCAATTCCGACTTTAACAGCGTCTGCTCCAGCTTCAACTAAATATTTTGCAGCTTGTGCTGTCGCAATATTTCCAACTACAACATCTAAATCTGGGAAATTAGTTTTAATTAATTTTAAAACGTTTACTACTCCTTTTGTATGTCCGTGAGCAGTATCTATAATAATAGCATCAACTCCAGAGCTTACCAGAGCTTTAGTTCGCTCCAAAGCATCATTAGTTATTCCTATGGCTGCTGCTACACGTAAGCGCCCATATTGGTCCTTATTAGAAATTGGTTTCTGAGTTAATTTTGTGATATCTCTAAAAGTAATTAAACCCACTAATTTAAAATCAGCATCAACTACTGGTAACTTTTCAATTTTTTGTTTCTGTAAAATAACCTCAGCCTGCTGCAGGGAAGTTCCCTCACCAGTTGTTACTAATCCTTTGGAAGTCATGATTTCAGTAATTGGTCGGTTATCTTCTTTTTCAAATCTTAAATCTCGATTTGTCACAATACCCTTTAGAAATCCATTACTATCTACAATAGGAATTCCACCAATTCTATGTTCTTTCATACTATTTTTGGCATCCATGACGCTAGCATCCATCGGCAAGGTAACTGGATCTATAATCATACCACTTTCAGCACGTTTAACTTTCCTGACTTTAATAGCCTGTTGCTCAATAGTCATATTTTTATGCAATACACCTATCCCGCCTTCACGAGCCATGGCTATAGCCATTTTACTTTCAGTTACAGTGTCCATTGCTGCTGAGCAGATTGGAACATTTAAGTTAATATTTTTTGTAAATTTTGATTTAATGCTAACCTCTCTAGGAAGAATTTCAGAGTATGCTGGTATTAAAAGGACATCGTCGTAAGTAAGGCCTTCACCGACAATTTTGGATAGATGTGCGTTCATTGCAATTAATTTCTAATTGCATACAAATTTAGGTTTAATTTTTTATTTTGTCTTATAAATCAAGTAAATTATTGTTTTGATTAAAAAAGGGTGGTAATAAGATTTGATTAAAATTTTAGTTCTAGGGTTAAATAGATGTTTTTTGGGGGAGAAGGGATAATGCCTGGACCAGGGTAACCAGTAGCGCGGCGTGTAAAATAAGCGTTATTAAGTACATTATTTATTCCAGATTCAATTTTGAATTTTTGATACTTATAAGCTAAAGAAATGTCTAGAACATCATAGGAAGGAATCAAACCTATAACTCCACTTAAATTACTATTTATTGAGTTAGAAGCATCTGTATACTGTTCTGACATGTAGGTGTATTGGACACTAGTGGACAAGTCTTTAAATGAAAATTTAAAACCAGATTTTAAATTAAGTCGAGGGACAAATTCCACTTTTTTTCCTGTTATACCATTTATATCAGATGATTTGTATTTAGAATCAATTATGGAAGTGTTTACAAAAAAAGAAGCTCCATAATTATAATCAATATTTAAAAGTTTAACTAAATTAAAGTCAACCAAAGACTCAAGGCCAAAAATAAATGCGTTTCCAACGTTTCCTCTTTCTGATTTCACATTACCATCTTGAAATAATTTCTGTACGAAACCTATTCTGTCATTATAAATCAATCCAAAAAGACTAATGTCATAGGATATGGTCTTGTTAAACACTCCTCTTACACCCAAATCTAAATTATATCCTTTCTCGTCGGTTATTTCTGGATTAATTACGTATGCTGGATTTACGATACTAATATCCGCAAAGGTTACTGAACGATAGTTTTGTGAAATGTTATTGTATATCTCTAAGTATTCGTTGGGCTTATAGCTTGTACCAACTCCAAAAAGAACAAATGAGCGTTTTCGAGTTTCGTCACTAAATATGGTTTCATTTAAAAGTAAATTCCCTGCTGCGTCTAAATTAATATTTTTGTAAGATCCCTTACTCCCTGTTGCAATATGTTCTAGTCTAAACCCGGGTGTAATAGAAAGTTTCTCATTGAGGTATAAAATTTGTTCTCCAAATAAAGCTATATTTAAATTTGGATAATCATAATAAGACTGGGCTTGATAATCAATATACTGTTCGGATTCAATACTAAAATCTGGTCCATAACCGTCGGATCCCGGTCCTTGTTGATTGCTATTATTTGCCCTATAAAACTTACCTCCTAAAAGCAATGTGGATTTTTTTTCTAAAATAGAATAATTATGTATCAGCCTAGATTCAAAACCAAAATTTCTAAATTTACCTTTGATTAAATCTCTTTCTTCAAAAGAATCTACTTGATCAACCCGATTAGTTCTAAAACCAATAGCATCTCGACTAGCGTTTAGTCCAAATAAATTAAAACTAAATAATGTTTGATCAGAAAACCTGTGGGTTAATTTAGCATTATATAGTAACCAGTTGACTTTGAACCAATTTCTAGAACGCACACTCTGATAAGGATTTAAATCGAACATAGAATCATTTAACCCTCCAGCTTGCTGAGCTAGATATTCTAAGAAAGTCAACTCAAATTCTAAATTAGTTTTTGACGAGAAATCATAATTAAGGTAAGAAAAGAAGTTTTTAGATTCAAATTCTGAGTTTGATCTAAAGCCGTCTCCTGTTTTATAATTTAGGTAAGAGTAATAGCTAAACTTTTCACTTGTACCACTGAAACTAGTAAAATTTGTGTAAAGATCGTTACTTCCAATGGTATTTCGTAACACAACTTCCAGTGATTTTTCCTTAACAGGTGGTTTTGTAATAAAATTAACTAAACCTCCAAACTGAGTTCCGTATTGCAGCGAAGCTGCTCCTCTAATAATTTGAATTTCAGACAATGATTCGGAAGGCGGTGAATAGTAACTCTCAGGGTAACCCAAAACATCTGCACTGATATCATAATTATTTTGTCGTGTATTAAAATTCGAAGTTCTGTTGGGGTCTAATCCTCGACCTCCTATATTGAGCTGTAAACCAGCATCATCGTTCTGGTAAATATTAAGTCCAGCTATTTGACTATAAATTTGACGTGCATTATTAGTTGCTAAGTTGGCCATAATATTATCAACCAAAATTACTTCGTTTTTTTTACCCGCAAATATAGCTGTCCCTTGAACGTCCTTTAATCGCTTAATTGAAAATAACTTTTTTTTTACTGCAACAAGTTCAACCTCAGAAAGCTGTTCGATTGAAGGTTCAATAAAAATGGGTTCTGACTCCAAGCCGTTAACAATTATTGAACTTTTAAAAGGCTCATATCCGTAGCTAAAAAAAATTAAATTAAGTTTGGGTTTAAATGACGTAAACTGATATTTACCATATGAATTTGTAACAGCTAATAAATCACCAAACTCATTATAAATTTCTACAGATTCTAAACCGATTTTAGTAGTATTATCAAATACCTCCCCAAAAACATTTACTTGTGTAAATGAGAAAAACGGAAAAGAAATTAAAAAAATAAGAAGTTTAAAAACCTTTAATTTCATCATTTAGTGGTTTAATCCAAAATTTGTGTTTAAACGAGTCTTTAAGCTCCATCAAATTTGCTGAAGGATCGATAAATTGCTGACTTAACCGACCATTCAAAGATACATAACTTTCAACAAAAACGGCTACATTTTCATGGCCTTGACTTTTGAAATGATCGCCTAAATATTGTCCATATTCTAATATCATATCGGGTTGAAAACTCATTTGCTTCTGCTGAACAGGCGTTAGAAAATCATCATTGTTTACATAGAAAAAAGAATCAGTTTCTGAATTTACAATTTTAAAAATTGAACTACCCTTTTTCTCCATCAACATCACACGCCAAGAAAATCTATAACCTTGTTCATTCCAAAAAAGCTCACCAGGATAAAGTAGAGATCTTAAAGGAATAATTATTTGTAATGTCATAAAAACAACAATAATCAATCGAGATGTACCCCAAACTTTATAATGATTTACTTGACTTATAGATAATTTTACGTTATTGGTTTTCATTTTAAAAAACTCAAGAATTTTGATCGTAAAATGAAGTATTTTATGGTGAACTTTAGCATCGAAAAATATTATTGTTGATAATATCATGATGTATGGAAACATGCCTATTGGAAAAAGAATTCGAGTGGTGATATGAAAGGCAACAACCAAAACAAAAGCAAAAGATCGAGTTTTTCTGAAGAGTAATAAAAAAGGAATACTAATATCATAAAACATACCTCCCCAACTCATGAAAAAGTGAAACCACTCTTGTTGCATTAATGTTTGGCCAATGAATGGTAAATCGTACTTGGATTTTAACCATAGCTTTAAAGGCATGGCATTTAATAACCAATCAGAATTTATTTTTGTTACACCTGCATAAAAATATACAATTCCTAACATTAACTTTAAAGTATCAACCGTCCATTTTGGAACTGTTTTGTATGATTTTTGGGCAGATATCGCATCATAAGAAAACATTGCATTACATGGAACAAATAGCATTATAAAACTCACTACAGAAACAAAATAGTAATGGTTTAAATAGGTTGTTTTATCCATTAACTCAATATAAGTAAAGCTTAAAAAGAAAATTAATACTGATAAACGGTATTTATATCCAATTGCAACAAAAAATGATGAAATAGCACAAATAATAAATAAAGCATAGGTATACAAACCAAGCGGCTTTACCGATTCAAATCCGTAGTATGAAAAGTGGAAAATAGGTTCAATGTACAGCGAGTGAATCCAACCTTTTGACCAAAAACGAATAATACTAATAAGCATCAAAAAACCAAAAAACATCCTAAATACTGCCAATGGGGCAGCGCTAGTGTGTTTGTTAAAATAATTGGCTGTGGAGTCTTTCATATTAAAAAAAGGCTCTCATATGTACAAAAAGAGAACCTTCAAATGTAAAAATTGTTACTTAAATATGCTGTTATTTAATCACCGTCAGCATCAATATAATCAACTGAAATACTTAAAACAGACAACATATCTGTTTTTAGTAATACAACACCTTCTTGAAGTTTATTAAAAACATCAATCATAGAGTCGTTATCTGTAGCGATTTGGTTGGAAAAATTATCATCTAGTGAATTAATTAACTGTTTTGAATCGCTAAATTTCATTTGAATCGTAGAACTTAGTGTAGTATTATCAGTCATATAATTTATATAACTTTTCAAAGATTCACCTGTTGATGCAGTATTGTATGATTTACCTGAGAAAAAATCTTCGACAGCTCCAAGAGCCTCTAGGGATAAAATCTTAGATATTGTTGAATTATAATACGCCTCAACATTTGCCGGTCGTGTATTGTTACCTGAAAAGACGCCAGCTGGAATACCAAACTTATTGGTTCTCAAACCCTTTTCAAAATAATAGATGAAGTCGTTGGTAAGCATATTCAAGCTTGATGTAGCTGAATTTTCAGATGAGCTTACAAAAATATCCCTTATTAAAATCCAGTCCTGATGAACCATATTTGTGATTTGTAACATTTGAGACACTACAGCTTTTAAGTAGTTTAAATAAGCTAAATTTTCATTATTCTGGTAAAAAATGAGGGTGTCAAAATTTGTATCAGCTAATCCAAACAAAAGATAATCCAAAGCAGGAAAACCTTGAGCAGACCAGTTGTTATTGTTTGACTCGAGATCATAAATATTTGTATTTATGTTATTTTCGATTCTAGAAACACTTGCTGGATAAGTATTCATTTTTTGTAAAAAATATAACTCTTCAGCTTTCGCAATGTTAAACATTTCTAGGTGTTGCCAAGATTTATAAGATTCAAACCATAGCTCTTGCACTGTTTCTAAGTTAGGTAAAGTAGGTGAAATTGAGAATTGGTCAATACTTTCCTTTAGCTGAGCTACTTTAGGATTAAAATCATTAAATGCTGGTAAAATAATATTATCTGTCACATTTTCTAATATTATTTTACGATCGAAATTATCAATGACATTTTCATTAGAATCTGTTGAATCAGAACAAGAAAAAGCCATTAAAAAGACTATTAATAGAAAAAAGTAGGAAGTGTTTTTAATGTTCATAATTATAAATTAAAATACATGAGGGAGATGACTAATCAAATCCCCCATGCAAAAGTAGTGTAAATGAATATAAGAAATGAAAAATTATTTCTTATAATTGAGTTAAAATATCTATTTAAAAATACTTTATAATTTAGCTTCAATTTGAGCAGCCATTTCATTTAACTCAGAAGGGGTTCTATCCCAAAATCCATTTCCTGTTTCAAGTGCCGCTAACATTGCTTCAACTTCTGAATGAGAAAAATAATTCAATCCGTCAGAGTCATATGTAAATTGAAGGCTTAAAATAAATCCATATCCTTCTGAAAGTCCGTGAAAATAATCAGAATAATCTACTTCAGCTTCGGCTTTAGCCTCAGCAGCACCTCTAAGATAATGAGCTGCTTTGTGAAGTATTACTCTAGACATCTTGGTTTTAACAATCTCAGCCTGCTCATCTCTTACAATTGAGTTACTTGCTACTATGGCAGCTCTTCCGAGTTTAAATGCATCGTAAATTTCTGTAGCCAGACCAGGCTCCTCAGACTCATTAACTTTTTTAAGATATTTGTTAAATAGAATACCGTTGCCCTGAGGAGATGAAGCAGTAGTTACATCAGACTCTTGTCCGTAAACATATCCAAAACCTTCATCAAAATGATGTTCCATAGTTGTATATTCTCCAGCTCCTAAAGCTGAAGTATCATTGTCAACATCGTCTCCAATTTTGACACTGCTTAAATATCCATAAGCAACTTGATCCATCACTAAAGCACCTATAAGTGACTTCGCGAAAACTTGATTAAGCTCCATCCCTTTACCGTTAACTCGAACAGTTCTTGAAGAAGTAACATAAGTTCCAGCTACTCCAGGAGAAGCATCAACAACAAAGCTTGTGGATACATCATTAGCGTATTCGCTTAAAAAACCTGCAATTTTGGGTTGTACAGATGCATCACCGTAGGCAGCAGTTTTATTAGCTAATTTTTTGCCAGAGTTATTTAAAGCTTCAATAGAAGCAATTTCTTCTGCAGAAGCGCCACTATCAGCTGTAAAACCAGTTCCATCATCAAACATTTGAAGAAGTGAAGCGCTATTTACATTCTCATCATTAAGCTTATTGAATAGTGAAGCTGCCATTTCTAATCGTGTTGTTTGACCTGTAAAACTAACTGTAGTTTCTCCTAGTCTTTCAAATGTGTAAGTATCAGGTGCTGTAACTTGATTTGGAACGGGGATAACTTCTTGATCATCATCTGAAGAACAGGAAAAGTTTGTTGCAATTAACATAGAAGCAACTAGTAGTTTAATTGAATTGTAATAAATTTTCATAGTATTGGTATTTAATTCTTATTTAGACTTGTTTAAAATAGTGATGTATATTTTTGGCAAATTTAACACCAAAACTTAAAGTAAACAAGCTTATTTAGAATTATTTTAAATAATTTTTTCTAACATATCAGAAAGTTGAATATTAAAGCATACTCCATTTAATAAATCCATCAATCCATTGAGCTCAGATTTAGACATAGCAAAACTAATATATTCGCATGGAGACGGTGTTAAATTTTTAGATTTGTCACTACAATTACATCTGTTAATTGCAACGTATTCAATATCAGATTTAAAAGTAAATAATTGTTGCCGTGAAAGAAGTAATCCAGTATTTTTAAACACTAACTGAATTTTGTTTTTCGAAAAAATAGTACTCTCTTTCCAATTGAAAGCTACTCCAAAATCATTGTAATGAATTACGTTAATATCGTCATAATTATCTGTCATTTTATATGTTATTTAAAATCATTCTAAATATAATTTGTAAATATAATGCAGAATGATTCTAAATAAAAATAAAGAGATAATTATTTTAATAATAGTTTGAAAAAATCTTTTTAGCCTCATTGTAAGCGCTTTCAAAACTAAACGCATTCAAATTTGTTATGGACTTTTGGGTTGTGAAATAAGAAAGTAACTTTTCAGTAGGCATATTGCCTGTAAGTTGATCATTAGCCATTGGACAACCTCCAAATCCTTGAATAGCTCCATCAAACCTTAAACACCCAGCCTTGTAGGCAGCTTCAACTTTAGAATGCCAATGTAGTGGATTAGTGTGCAAATGTGCTCCAAACTCAATATGCCCATATGCAGAAATTAAATTTTTGAACAAATAAGATATAGTTTGTGGAGTAGAACTCCCAACTGTATCACTTAGAGATATAATATCTATACCCATACTAACTAATCGATCGGTCCACTCCCCCACAATATCAACATTCCAGGGGTCACCATAAGGATTACCAAATGCCATTGAAAGATATACAACTACACGTTTGTTGTGAGTCTCAGCAATAGACAAAATCTCTTTTAAAGTATCTATTGACTGGTTAATAGTCTTGTGGGTATTTCTCATCTGAAAATTTTCAGATATCGAAAAAGGAAAACCTAAAAAATCAATTTCTTTGTAGCTAGCTGCAGCTAATGCGCCACGACTATTAGCTATAATCGCTAACAGCTTACTGGAAGTTTTAGTAAGGTCCAGTAAAGACAAAACCTCAGCAGTGTCAACCATTTGAGGTATAGCTTTGGGAGAAACAAAGCTTCCAAAATCAATCGTGTCAAAACCAACCCTAAGTAAGGACTGCAAATACTGGACCTTTAAAGATGTAGGAATAAACGCCTTAATGCCTTGCATAGCATCGCGTGGACATTCAATTATTTTGACAGGTAAAGACATTCAATCAATTAGATTTTAAAATTAACACTAATTTTCGAAACAATAAGACTCTTAACTATTGTAAAAGATTAAATTCTATACCTTGAAAATTTATGATTAAAAATAATTAAAAATAAATCCTTTAAAACTATGAATATTCTACCCAGTCCATATTTGGAAACTCCATATGTTCTAGGGTGGTGAATAATCGGAATTTCATTTATTGAAGCTCCCTTTATATATGCATTTAATGCCATAAATCGATGTAAATATCCATGTAAAGGAATATCTTTAGCAACCTTGGAAGTCATAACTTTTAGTCCACAACCAGAGTCCGTTATGTTAAGTTGAGTTGTGATCCTTATGATAAAATTTGCAATTTTTGAGGGGAACGTTTTAAGTATAGGGTCTTGGCGGTTCTTACGTATACCCATTACCATATCTAAATTTTCATTAGAAATCATATGAACCATTCTGGGAATATCACATGGATCGTTCTGAAAATCCCCATCCATTGTTACTATGTAGGTGCCTCTAGCTAAATTAATTCCAGCGGCCAGAGCAGAACTTTGTCCTTTATTAGAATCAAAAACTATAAGATTTATGAACGAATTTTTAAGCGATTTTATGGTAACCACAGTCGAATCAGTTGAACCATCATCCACAAAAATAATTTCATAACTGTAAAATTGAAGTGCTTTTTCTATTGAATTGACTAATACTTTTATCGAACCTTCCTCATTAAGAACAGGGATCACAATTGATAATTCAGGAGAGGTTTTCATGATAATATTTCAATGTACTATTACAACTATAATAAGTAATAAATGAGTTTAAATATGAAAAAATATTCAGAACTAATTTTTAAAAAAACTCAGTACAAAAGATGTTTTTTGGTATTTTTTTGCCAACCCGATTGATTCCTGTATTTGACAAAAAATATTTTTAGATCAGATTGATTTTGGTATTTCACAAAGAAGATCTTTTTGTCAGCTTGGTTGGCATAATCTGTAAAAAACCAAAGACCATTATTTCCTTCTGCCTGATTTGAATAATCTACTTTAAAGACTTTCAAATCAGCTTGATTTGCATATTCAACAACAAATACAGAAACATCTGCTTGATTTTCATAGTCAACCGAATACATCTTTTGAGCAAGTGATTGTTTAGCACCTAAAATTAATAACCCTGCAATTATTAGTTTTTTCATATCGCTATCGTACAAAAAACTTTGTTTGTTGTACTCGACTTTTTTGGGATAATTTTAATATGTATACTCCACTTGAGAATTCAGAAACATCTAGTCTATTATTACTGACCTCTACCTCCAAAGCTTGGCCTAATTGATTAAATATTTGAACGGAATATTGTTCATTAATTATTCCGTTTATGTATAAATAATCGCTGGTAATTGTAGGGAACACTGTTAAATTATCATTTGTTAAATCTCCAGTTGATAAGACTCCCCAAGAATCTGTTGTGATTGGTCCGTTCCAAATAAGAGTTGCCAAATAAGGATTGTCAATAAAAGGGTTTCTATTTCCTTGATAAGAGTAGATAACATCATTTCTATTAAGTTCAAATTCAGAAACAGGATCTTGATCATTCCAATCCAAAAATAAATCAGGAATATCTGCATTTTGAGAGTAAGAACTACTCCCAACACCAATGTTTAATGGTTCACATTGTGAAGGATAACGTAAATACATATACATTATGATTCTGGCTACATCTCCTTTAAACTCATCTCCGGGAAAAAAGTAACTTCCTGAAGTACCAGAATTTCCTGATCCGTTTACAAAGAGACGATTATTGCGAGTGGAATTCATTTGACAATCTGCAGATCTTAGATTGTGGATATCTGTCCCTGGGCCTGGCTGGTTAGTAACTAAACTTGGATTTGCTAGGCTTTTTGCAAAAACATGTTCTCTATTCCAATACCCAATACAACTACCACTTTGATTGGAGTAAATGTTTCTTGTTCGATCATTTTTGGTAGATTCGTCAGTATCGTCGTAACCATAAATTAACAAAACATTATTTGAATCAACATCAACTAAATCACTAATTCTTAAAACATCCCAAGTATCTGTAGAAGAAGAAGTGTAAGGGATTAAATTTGTGTGAGTGTCTATAATTAACTCAGAAAGTTCATCCTTAAGTTGATCCCCCTGTAAAGTAAAATCAATATTTGTATAATACTGCGGAACTTGAGCAAACAATACAAATGCTGATAGATAAAAATAAAATACCGAAAAGATTAAAAACTTAGTATTCATTTGGTGAATTATCAAAAGTTAATTAAATCAAAATTACAATATATTATTGATGATCAACAATTTCATTGAATATTTTGAAAAATTAGATTACGGCTTTCATTTAAAAACTATACTTTTGCTTCTAGCTAATATTGATTATATGACTTTACTACTAATGGCTGCCGGAAGTGGTAGTCGATATGGCAAACTTAAACAATTTGATGAACTAGGGCCTTCAAATGAATTCCTAATGGAGTTTAGTATTTCTGACGCCTTGAAAAACGAATTTAATCACATTGTAATTATTACCAAAGCGGCCAATAAAAAATTTTTAGAGACTTATCTCTCAGGTCGACTTCCAAGCCATGTAAAACTAGACGTGTTGGTGCAAGATATTCACGACATTCCAGAAGGAGTTTTATTAACTACAAATCGTGAAAAACCTTGGGGAACGGCCCATGCAGTTTGGACCGCTAGAAATGTAATATCAGGGAATTTTGTGATTATAAATGCAGATGATTATTATGGACAGAATGCTTTTAAAGGTGCAGCTGAATTTATAAAAAATAATAAATCGTCTTCTAATTTCGCCCTTGTAGCCTACAACTTAAACAATACTCTTTCAGAATTTGGATCTGTTTCTAGAGGTGTTTGTGAAATTGAAAATAAGCAATTAAAATCAATAATAGAGCGAACTGAAATCCTGGAAAAAAATGGTCAAATTATTGATGAAGACTCTGGAATAATTCTCAATCCTCTCTCAGCTGTATCTATGAATTTTTGGATTTGTAATGATTCAATATTTAATTATATAGAATCTTACTTTACCAAGTTTTTACAAACTCCAAAAAACCTTGAAAAAAGCGAAATTTACTTGCCTTTTGTAACGCAGGAAATGATGGAAAACCGACACATAACTGTTGAAATTATTGAAGCCAAAAGTACGTGGTTTGGAGTTACTTATTACAACGACAAAAAAGTAGCTGTTGAAACACTTGGTAAGCTTACTTCAAAAGGAGCCTATGCAAGCCCTTTGTGGACCTAGATAAAATTTACTTTCTAATATTCCCGCCTTCAGACAACCACTTTGAAAAACCTCCATCTAAATCATAGATTTTTACAAAGGAATTTGATAGTAATTTTAAAGCACTTTTAGCGCTTCTACCTCCACTTTGACAGTACACTATGACAGGAGACTTTTTATCTAATTTCTGAATATATAATTCGAAATTTTCATCTAAGAAATCAATGTTCTTAGAATTTAAAATATGGCCATCTGAATACTCTTCAGGGGTTCTCACATCTATTAGTTGAACTCCATTAATTTTAGAAACTGTTTCAAATTCATCAAATGTGATAAGCTGTACTAAATTTTGATCATTATTTTTACAGCCTAAAAAGCTAACAACCATAAAAAATATACATCTAAATTTCATGGAAATGTTATTAAGGGGTTACAGATGAACCTGTCCATTCTAAAAAACCTCCAGATAAATTAAAGGTTGATTTAAATCCCATTTGACTCATTATAGAACAGGCTTGACCGCTTCTGTTCCCTGACCTGCAATACACATAATAACTTAAGGATTTATCAAGTTTCTCGAGCCCCGAAATGAACTCCTGTGCGTTATATATGTCCATATGAAGTGCATCAGGGATCGAACCTTCGTCTACCTCTTCTTGAGTACGCACATCAATAGTAATTGATTTTAAATCAGCTTCTTTATTTGAAGCCCAATCGCTTTGTGATAATTCAACCATAAAATATTTTATTGTATTAGTTATTGAAAGTTATAATTTGATAGAACAGCCTATCGCTTTAGTTTTTGTTTGTTTAATTTCATACCCATTTTTGAGCGATTCAATCACCTCTTCTACATAAGGAGTTTTTACTAAGGAGGCATCTTTATAGTTATCGTCTATCCCGCCAATGTATCTGACTAACGGGCCACGAGGCGTCGATTCTAAAATGAAAACATGAGGGGTCTTTGTAGCCCCATATTGAGGATATATTTTTTGACCAGCATCTATTAAATACGGAAATGTAAATCCTTTATCAATGGCTCTTTCTCGCATGGATATCATGGAATCACCTGGTTTTGTTTCCACATTATTAGGCATAATAGCAATCACTGGATACCCTTGATGGGCATATTTTTTATTGAGTGCTTCAATTCGATCTTCATACAAAACGGCATAAGGACAAGTATTACAAGTAAATACAATTATAAAACCTTTAGCATCTTTAAAATCTGAAAGAGAAACAAAACTACCGTCTATATTTTCTAAACTAAAATCAGTTGCTATATCTCCAATATCATAACCGTCATCAAATGGGTGGGAGCAAAATAGTGTTGTGAAAAGGATCAATATATTATAAATTGTGTTCATAAGTAATTATTTAATAGTTAAAAAAGTTTCTAGCTCAGTTTCTAGTTCGTCATAAGTAAAGGTCCGATTATAAAAAGTTCGTTTAGAATTGTTGTATATAAGTGTAACAGGAATAGCACCATCCCAGTCAGCATTCACCTTCGGAATCCAAGAATTCATGTCAGGATCGTCCAGTACAATTACCTTAGACTTTAATTGGTGTTTTTGTATAAATGGTTTTAGTTTAGATTCATACTGACGAGGAAAATCCAAGCTTATTAGTATAACCTCAACATGTTTGGGGTAATTAGCTTGAATAGCCTCGAAATATGGTATCTCTTTCACACAAGGAGCACACCAGGTTGCCCAAAAGTTAACAATATAAGTTTTAGACCCATCAAGATTTAAATATGGTTCAATCCCTGAGAAATCATGAATTTCTAATATCGGTAAGCTTACAGCATTATTGTCCTTTGTCTTGACCTCTGACTTACAAGCTAAGAAACAAAAGGCTATTAAAACAAAGTGAATTTTCATTTGTTAAAGTTAAAAAAACTCAATTAGTAGCCTAAAAAAATTAACAGAAAATTATTAGGAATGATATGGCCTTAAAAATATAAAAATATATATTTGTGTACAAACCTTAAAAAAAATTGAGATGAATTTAAAAAAATCAATATTAAAACCTGTACTAGTTATATTAGCTGTGATGTTATCGGCTTACTCAACTAGCGATTCTAAAAACATAAATGTTGCTGAAAGTGTGATCAACTGGGTAGGATATAAAGTTACTGGACAACACGAAGGAACTATAAAGCTACTAAATGGATCTTTGAATTTCAAAGAAAATACTTTAGTTGGTGGTAAATTCGCAATGGATATGACATCAATCAATACAACTGACCTTGAAGGAGACTCCAAAAAGAAGTTAGATGGACATCTTAAAGCAGATGATTTCTTTGGTGTATACAATTTCAAAACTGCAACACTTGTATTTACTTCAGTTAATAAAAGTAAACTGGGCTACGCGATAGTTGGTGATATGACTATAAAAGGAATTACAAATGAAGTATCTTTTGATTTAGCGCTTACTGAAAACAGTGCTTCAACTAACCTAAAAATTGATCGTACTAAATATGGTATCAAATACGGCTCTGCTAGTTTTTTTGACGGCATAAAAGACAAAGCGATCTACGATGAGTTTGATTTAAACGTTAAATTAAAATTTTAAAAAAAATAACAATTTCGTTATGCTTTTAAAAAAAACGTTATTACATTTGAATTAAGAATATTATTATGAAATTAACCTTAAACAATATTTGGTGGTGGAACTCTCGAAAAATCAATTCGTGATACTACCTGTATTTGTTTAAATCAAAATACCAAGGCTTGTCAATCACGACAAGCCTTTTTTTTATGAAAAATTTTAAGCTAAAAACACATTATAAAAAAATACTGGCAGATACAATATCGCCCGTAAGTGTATATCTAAAAATTCGTGATCAGTTTCCTAATAGTATCCTACTAGAAAGTAGCGACTACCATGGAAATGATAATAGTTTTTCTTACATCTGCTGTAACCCGATCGCATCCATAAAAGTAGAGTCTAACCTGGTTACTAAAACCTACCCTGACCACACATTTGAAACCAAGTCTATAGAATCTGAAAAGGTAATGTTAGAAATTGACGCCTTCACTAAGCAATTTGAAACTCAAAATGATAAATCGTTTAAGTTTATCAATAATGGTATGTTTGGATTTACAGCTTATGATGCTGTTAAGTATTTTGAAGATATCACTATTTCAAAAAAAGAGGACTCTATTGAAATTCCAGATATTTATTATGCGGTTTATCAGAACATCATAGCGATTAACCATTTTAAAAATGAAGCTATTATCTTTGCACATTGCTATGAGCGTGAGAGCAATATTGAGATAATTAATCATCTGATTAAAAAACAAAGCTTCTCGTCCTATGATTTCAAATCCAAAGGTGAGATAATCTCTAACTTAACTGATAAAGCGTTTAAATCTAATGTCGATTTAGCCAAAAAACACTGCAGTCGAGGCGATGTATTTCAATTGGTTTTATCAAAGAAATTTCAACAAGATTTTAAAGGAGATGATTTCAATGTGTACCGTGCACTTCGAAGCATTAACCCCTCTCCCTTCTTGTTTTATTTTGATTACGGTAAATTCAAGATTTTTGGAAGCTCTCCGGAAGCACAGCTTATTGTAGAAAATAAAAAAGCAGAAATTCATCCTATTGCCGGCACATTTGCACGAACTGGAGATGATTTGAAAGATGCTGAACTGGCAAAGAACTTAGTAGCTAATAAAAAAGAAAATAGCGAGCACGTCATGCTAGTAGACTTAGCTAGAAACGATTTAAGCCGCCATTGTACAAAAGTTGTTATTGAAAAATATAGAGAAGTTCAGTTTTTTTCACATGTCATTCACTTAGTTAGCAAAGTCATTGGAGCGATTAAAGAAGGCACACCAACCATGCAAATTGTAGCAGATACCTTCCCTGCAGGTACCCTCAGTGGAGCTCCTAAACATAAAGCTATGCAACTTATTGAAAAATACGAAAAAACAAGCCGTGCCTTTTACGGAGGGGCTATCGGATTTATGGATTTCAATGGAAATTATACCCATGCAATCATGATTCGCACCTTTTTAAGTAAAGACTATCAACTGCATTGGCAAGCAGGGGCGGGAATCGTTTCCAAATCCAATTCAGAAAGTGAACTTCAAGAAGTATATAACAAGCTAGGGGCTTTAACAAAAGCAATTAAACTTGCAGAAACAATTTAAATATGAAAAAAATAGTAGTCATTGATAATTACGACAGCTTTACCTTTAATCTTGTACATTATCTTGAAGATTTGGACTGCGAAGTAGCGGTTCTTAGGAATGATAAATTTGACTTAGATGACATTGGAGATTTCGATAAAATACTCCTATCACCAGGCCCGGGAATTCCACAAGAAGCTGGTTTGTTAAATGCTGTGATTAAGAAATATGCTTCAACTAAAAGTATTTTAGGTGTGTGCCTAGGGCAACAGGCTATTGGCGTTGTTTTTGGAGGGCAGCTTGTAAATTTAGAGGAAGTATATCACGGAGTTCACACAGATATCACAGTAATTGTAAAAGACGAAATTCTGTTTGATCAATTGGGACCAACTCTACAGGTTGGACGCTACCATTCATGGGTTGTAGATGCTAATTTACCAGATGTCTTGGAAGCCACTTCAATTGATAACAATGGACAGGTAATGTCTTTGAGACACAAAATATACGATGTGAAGGGTGTACAATTTCACCCAGAATCAGTACTTACTCCCCTTGGAAAACAACTCCTAAAAAACTGGATTAACTCCTAAATTAGAAAAAATAAAAATGAAACATATTTTAAGCAGGCTTATTAATCATGAAACTATTTCAAGTGAAGAAGCGAAACAGATTTTGATTAATATCTCTAAAGGTAACTATAACCAAAGTCAAATTGCTTCTTTTCTTACTGTTTTCATGATGCGGAGTATCACTCTAGATGAATTAAAAGGGTTTAGAAATGCGCTTTTAGAGCTATGTGTTCCAGTAGATTTATCGGCTTATAATCCAATCGATTTATGCGGTACTGGGGGCGATGGCAAAGATACTTTTAATATTTCTACCCTTTCCTCGTTTGTAACGGCTGCTGCTGGTATTCCAGTTGCTAAGCACGGGAATTACGGGGTATCTTCAGCTTGTGGATCCTCCAACGTACTGGAATCTCTTGGAGTAACCTTTTCAAATGATGTTAAGTTTTTAGAGCGTGCCATTGAAACAACAGGTATTTGCGTTTTACATGCTCCTTTATTTCATCCAGCTATGAAAAAAATAGCACCTATCCGGCAGGGATTAGGGGTTAAAACTTTTTTTAATATGCTTGGACCAATGGTAAACCCGTCGGCACCAAAAAACCAAATGGTAGGGGTTTTTAATTTGGAATTATTAAGACTTTATGCTTATTTGTATCAAGACTCGGATATAAACTACAGTATTGTTCATGACCTTGGGGGCTATGATGAAATTTCTCTAACAAACGCAGTTAAAATTGTTTCAAATAAATCAGAGGTACTATTTTCAGCTAAAGATTTAGGATTAAAAAATAATACCCAAGAAGCCATTTTTGGCGGAAATACCATTGCAGAGGCCTCTAAAATTTTTAAAAAAATAATAGAAGGACAGGGCTCTAAAGCACAAAATAATGTTGTATGTGCCAATGCTGGTTTAGCGATTGCAACTGCCAAAAAGCTCACACATATTGAAGGCTATGAACTAGCCAAAGAAGCCCTTTTTTCTGGGAAAGCAAACCAATGTCTTACTAAACTAATCGCACTGTAATGAGTAATATATTAAACCGTATTGTAGCTGATAAACGTCTTGAGGTTGGGCTTAGAAAACAACTCATTCCCAACAAACAGCTTGAGAAATCCGTTCTATTTGAACGCCAATCTCCATCGCTTAGCAAACGATTAATAAATAGTAATTCGGGACTCATCGCGGAACACAAACGCCGATCACCATCTAAGGACATTATTAATCAAAATTTGAACACCCATGATGTGGCAAAAGGGTATGAAATTGCCGGAGCTTGTGGTATGTCCGTATTAACAGATATGAAATATTTTGGAGGAAGTTTAGAAGATTTACTGACTTCAAGAGCTAGTATTGAAATGCCTTTAATTAGAAAAGAATTTATTATTGATACTTATCAAATTGTAGAAGCTAAAGCCTATGGAGCCGATGTCATTTTACTAATTGCTTCCATTTTGAGTCGAAACGAGATTCAAATGTTTTCAACACTAGCTCAAAGTTTAGGAATGGAAGTCTTATTAGAAATTCATAATGAGGACGAATTAAATAAATCAATCATGCCGTCCCTAAATATGATTGGCGTAAACAATAGAAACCTTAAGACATTTGAAGTTGATTTAGAAACAAGCAAGACACTAAGTAGACTCATTCCTGAAAAATTTGTGAAAATATCAGAAAGTGGAATTCGTACAGTTGAAGATATTAATAACTTACAAACCTATGGCTACAAAGGGTTTTTAATAGGTGAGAATTTTATGAAAACAAAAGATCCTGGTGCTAGTGCAGCAGCATTTATAAAACAATTGAACGGATGAACCTAAAAGTATGTGGCATGAGATATGACCATAATATTCTGGAGATTGCTAGTGTCAAACCAGATTATATGGGCTTTATATTTTATGAAGGCTCTGCACGTCATATGACCTCGTCGATTCCGACCCTCTCCACTTCCATAAAGAAAGTAGGTGTTTTTGTCAATGCTTCTTTTGATGTTATTGTCGATAAAATCAATACCTACAATTTGCAAGCGGTTCAATTACATGGAGAAGAAATGCCTGAATTTTGTAAATCTATACAGGCACTTAATATAAAAGTAATCAAAGTATTTTCTATTAAAAACAAATTTAATTTTGACGAACTAACTCCTTATGAATCCGTTTGTGACTTCTATCTTTTTGACACAAAAGGTCCACTAGCGGGCGGAAATGGCTACTGCTTTAATTGGTCTGTTTTAGATAATTATCCGTCAACAAAACCATATTTTTTAAGTGGTGGGATTGGATTAGATAACATCAGTCAATTACATGCATTTAAAATTAGTACAGCATCAACTTATTGCCATGCCATTGATGTGAATAGTAAATTTGAAGTTGCTATGGCTAAGAAAGATAAAAAGAGTTTAGAAAAATTTAAACAACTATTATGAATTATCACGTAAATGAAAAGGGCTACTATGGCCAATTTGGAGGAGCATTTATTCCAGAGATGTTGTATCCTAATGTTGAAGAATTGCGTCAAAATTATTTGAAGGTAATGGCTGAACCTGATTTCAAAAAGGAGTTTGATCAACTCCTAAAAGATTATGTAGGCCGACCCACCCCTTTATATTTTGCAAAACGATTATCTAAAAAATATAATACAAAAATATTCCTTAAGCGTGAGGATTTGTGCCATACTGGAGCGCATAAAATCAATAATACAATAGGACAGATTTTAATGGCTAAGCGCCTCAAAAAAACACGCATCATCGCTGAAACTGGTGCTGGACAACATGGTGTAGCTACAGCGACTGTATGTGCTTTAGTTGGTATGGAATGTGTTGTATATATGGGAGAAATTGATATAGCACGACAAGCGCCTAATGTGGCACGTATGAAAATGCTAGGGGCGGAAGTACGCCCTGCACTTTCAGGAAGTCGTACTCTGAAAGATGCTACAAATGAAGCGATACGAGATTGGATTAATAACCCTGTAAATACTCACTACATAATTGGAAGTGCAGTGGGACCACACCCCTACCCTGATATGGTTGCACGTTTTCAATCCGTTGTATCTAAAGAAACTAAATGGCAGTTAAAGGAAGTTGAAGGTCGAGAAAATCCTGACTATGTGGTAGCTTGTGTAGGTGGTGGAAGTAATGCTGCTGGCGCGTATTACCATTATTTGAATGAACCCAACGTTAAACTCATTGCTGTAGAAGCCGCTGGAAAAGGTGTTGACTCGGGTGAAAGTGCTGCAACTTCAGTCCTTGGAAAAGAAGGAGTAATTCACGGCAGTAAAACCTTACTAATGCAAAGTACAGATGGTCAAATTACAGAGCCCTATTCAATTTCGGCAGGCTTAGATTACCCTGGTGTTGGCCCTATGCATGCACATTTATACAAAAGCAAACGTGCCGAATTTATATCGGTAACGGATGATAAAGCCATGGAAGCTGGGTTGGAATTATCGCAACTCGAAGGCATCATTCCAGCGATTGAAACTTCTCATGCATTGGCTATTTTTAAAGATAAAAAATTCAAGCCTAAGGATGTGGTAATAATTAGTTTATCAGGGCGTGGCGACAAAGATTTGAATACCTACATTGATTATTTTAAACTGTAAAATTGTGAACAGAATACAAATAAAATTACAAGAAGATAAAAAACTATTATCCATCTATTTTACGGCGGGTTACCCTAAGCTAAATGACACCGTTAGTACTATTGAAAATTTAGAATCAAATGGCGTAGACATGATTGAAATAGGCTTGCCATTTAGCGATCCATTAGCTGACGGACCCACCATACAGGCAAGCTCTACAAAAGCACTTCATAATGGCATGAACTCATCCGTATTATTTGACCAACTTAAAGACATACGAAAAACAGTTAGTATTCCTCTAATTTTGATGGGGTATTTTAACCCAATACTTCAATACGGCATCGAAGCATTTTGTAAAAAATGTAAAGAAATAGGGATTGATGGATTAATTATTCCAGACCTTCCAGTCGAAGTATATCACGAGGAATACCAAACTGTTTTTGAACATCATGGATTACTAAATATCTTTTTAATTACTCCACAAACAAGTGAAAAGCGCATCCGATATATGGACAGCATTTCCAAAGGATTTATTTATACGGTCAGTAGTGCCAGCACTACGGGAAGCCAAAGTGGTTTTGGGAAAAAACAAACAGATTATTTTAAACGAATTGCAGAAATGAATCTTAATAATCCACAAATTATTGGATTTGGAATTTCAAACCAGGAAACCTTTAAACAAGCAACCAAACATGCTAAAGGAGCCATAATTGGAAGTGCTTTCATAAAATACGTAACTGATAATGGAGTCAATGACTTAAAACCATTTACAGAACCCATTCTTAAAAAAGAATGAAATTTAGTTAATAATAAACTAAAACATTAATATCTTCTTAACGGTTTAAAATTTCTATATAACGATCTTTGTAATTATGTCGGAAATTAATTTCAATTATGGAAAAGGGTTTACATTCAGTAAACATACCGAGAAAGCCGTTTCAGATTTTGATCGTGTGTTTGGAGTGTTTAAAGAACTCCTAACACATACATCGGGAGATATTGAAGAAGCTTTTGAATGGCTAAATACGCTAGACAACGAATACAATATTTTTAATGACCAATACACTCTTGAAAACTTTGAAGAGGATCTTAAGAAAAGAGGGTACATAAAAAAAGATATAGATCCTGATCAATACAATTCTGGAAAAGGTAAAGGAAAAGGAAAGAACATACTTACTGCGAAACTTGAATCAGCGTTGAGAGACTATGCCTTAAACCAAATTTTTGGAAAGTTAAAAAAAAGTGGTTTAGGAAATCACAGGACTTCAAAAACAGGAATCGGCGACGAGCGGGATGGCGAAAATAGGTCATTTCAATATGGTGATGACTTAACAACAGTAAATATGACTGAAAGTCTTAAAAATGCACAAATAAATAATGGCATTTCAGATTTACGACTCACAGAAAATGACTTAATTGTAGAAGAAACAAAGCACAAAGCACAAATGAGTACTGTGCTTATGATTGACATTAGTCACTCAATGATTTTATATGGCGAAGACAGAATTACACCCGCCAAAAAAGTAGCTATGGCATTAGTAGAGCTAATCTACCGAAAGTACCCTAAAGATTCTATCGATATTATTGTATTTGGAAATGAAGCCTGGCCTATTAAAGTCAAAGATCTTCCTTACTTAAAGGTTGGACCTTATCACACTAATACTGTTGCAGGGTTAGAACTGGCGATGGATATTTTGCGTAGAAAACGAAATACGAATAAGCAAATCTTCATGATAACTGATGGTAAGCCAAGTTGTATAAAACTTCCATCAGGAGAGTTTTATAAAAATAGTAATGGACTCGACGAAATGATTGTCTCTAAGTGTTTAAATAAAGCGGCACAAGCTAGGAAATTAAAAATTCCAATCACAACTTTTATGATTGCCCAAGATCCATATCTAAGGCAATTCGTAGAGCTTTTTACTGCCCAAAACCAAGGAAAAGCTTTTTTAACTGGATTGTCTGGTTTGGGAGAAATGATATTTGAAGATTACGAAAAAAATAGAATTAAAAAAATATGAGAAAAAACATAACCTTTTTAGAGTTAAAAAACTCTAATTATGAAAATAAAACTATAAATCAAGAAATCCAATCTAACTTAATTAAACGGATTAAAGCCAAGCAAGCTATATTTGAAGGGCTTTTTGGTTATGAAGACACCGTTGTTCCTCAATTAAAAAAGGCTATTATAGCAGGGCACCACATCAATTTATTAGGATTAAGAGGACAAGCTAAAACAAAAATAGCAAGAAGCATGGTTGACCTTCTTGATGAGTACATGCCTATTGTTAAGGGATCTGAAATAAACGACAGTCCTTATGAGCCCATATCAAAATACGCACGAGATTTAATTAACGAAATGGGTGATAAAACTCCTATATCATGGGTTCATAGATCACAGCGGTTCTTTGAAAAACTAGCTACACCAGATGTGAACGTTTCTGACTTAATTGGAGACATTGATCCTATTAAAGCAGCCACCTTAAAACTACCTTATTCTGATGAACGTGTATTACATTACGGTATGATTCCTAGAGCGAATCGATCAATATTTGTTTTAAATGAATTACCAGATTTACAATCTAGGATTCAAGTATCCCTGTTTAATATCCTACAAGAAGGAGATGTGCAAATTCGTGGATTTCAGCTAAGGATGCCTCTTGATATTCAATTTGTTTTTACTGCAAATCCGGAAGATTATACAAACAGAGGTAGTATCGTAACTCCTTTAAAGGACAGAATTGGATCCCAGATTTTTACTCACTACCCCAAATCAATAGCGCTTGCACGTGAAATTACAGAGCAGGAAGCAAAAATATCACCAGAAGATAAAGAAAATATCCTAATTCCAAACTTAGCAAAGGATCTCTTGGAGGAAGTAGCATTTACAGCACGAAAAAGTGAATACATAGACTCTAAAAGTGGGGTGAGTGCACGACTTACAATCAGTGCAATGGAAAATCTTATAGCAGCTGCAAAACTAAGGTTAATTGAAACTTCATCAGAAAAAACCACGATTCGTTTAGTTGACTTTATGTCAATAATTCCATCAATAACAGGAAAAGTTGAATTAGTATACGAAGGCGAACAAGAAGGAGCTGATCAGGTTGCTAAATTACTTATCGACAGCGCTGTAGAATCCCAGTTTGACAACCTATTCCCTCGTATTTCTAAACTTGAAAAAGAGGGAGAAAAAACAACTTATACAGACTTGATTCACTGGTTTGACAATAACTTTATTGAGCTAAACTACACCGATACAGATGATGAATTCTTTTCAACTCTCAAATCTATAAAACCTCTTACTAAACTTATTGAAGAAAATGTTGGTCATTTAGATAGTCAGGACAAAGCATTTTGTATGGAATTAGTACTTTGGGGTTTAACAATTAACGATAAACTGGACAGAACCGAAAATAGTACTGCTTATAAGTTTGACTCGTTAGGAATCAATCAGTATTTCAACAGAAAATAACTTTAAATTAAAAAATAATATTTAGCTCGTTTATTTAAAATATTTATAAATTGCATAAAACAATTAAAATATAAAATATGGTTAATGAAAATTCAACGCTCAGGCAAATGGCTAGAGAGTCCTTAAAGGGAAAATGGAATATTGTTGTCCCTACTTTTTTAGTATACTTTCTTATTATAGGAGGTATAGAATATTTAGGTGAAATAGTTCCAATTCTGAGTTTATTAACCATAATTGTTTCAGGTCCTATTGCTTTAGGGATTTCTATTTTTTCATTAAATATTGCAAGAAACAAAGATGCTAAAATTGAACAATTATTCGAAGGGTTTAGAAATTTTGGAACATCTATATTAGCTTACATATTAATGGTTCTTTTTATATTTCTTTGGACAATTCTTTTAATAATCCCAGGGATTATCGCTGCAATTTCATACTCAATGACCTTTTTTATTATAGCGGAAGATGAGACTATTGGTCCATATGACGCGCTTAAGAAAAGTAAAGAAATGATGAATGGTCACAAATGGAAATTCTTCTGCCTTGGATTTAGTTTTTTCGGCTGGTTTTTACTTAGTATATTAACATTAGGAATTGGTTTGTTATGGTTAGCGCCATATGTAAATGTTAGTTACGTAAAATTTTATGATGATATCAAAGAAATTAATGCATCAAAATAAAATCACTAAGTGGCTAATTAGAGTTTTATAATAGTATTTTGAATATTGTGAATGCTAACAAAAATGAAACTAGAGTTATATCAAATAGATGCTTTTACTGACCAAGTTTTTGGAGGTAACCCAGCTTGTGTTGTCCCACTTCCTCATTGGATATCGGACGATATTCTCTTTAAAATCACTAAAGAAAATGCAGTTGCTGAAACTGCATTTTTTGTCAAAAAAGAAAATAAAATTCAATTAAGATGGTTCACCCCTGAAATTGAGATGGATTTATGTGGGCACGCTACACTAGCAACTGCTCATTGTTTAAAAACAATTTTAAATTTCTCAGAAGAAACTATTGTATTTGAAACAAAGAGTGGAGAGATAACTGTAAACTGTAACAATGAAATATACCATCTAAACTTTCCGTCTCGAGTGCCTGTTGCGTCAGAACTTCCTGATGAAATTAAAAATGCCTTGAGTATACCTCCAAAAAAAATTTATAAGTCAAGAGACTATGTATTAATTTATGATTCAGAAACTGATATTCGCAATTTAAAAATTGATCGTCAAATCTTAGATCAGATTAATTTGGGAACAGGGGGTGTTGTTGTAACTGCTAGAGGAAACGATTATGATTTTGTGTCTCGTTATTTCACTCCACAGGCATCAATTTTGGAAGATCCCGTCACTGGATCAGCTCATTGCTCGTTAATTCCTTATTGGGCCGAAGAATTAAAAAAAGTAAAACTTAGTGCGATTCAGCTTTCTGATAGGATTGGATATTTAAATTGTGAGTACAAAAAAGATAGAGTTCAAATCAGTGGAAAAGCAAAAACATACTCAATTGGAAATATTTGGACTAGCTAATTTATATAAAATTAGTTCCATAAAATGATTGTACCTTTGATGTCGTAAACCAATAATCGATATTCTAAATAAAGGCATGGCTAAACTCCCAACAAAATATCAATTTTTAGATCTATCTGATTATGGAAGAAATGGTGGTCTTTGGATTGCTAGTCGGCTCAAAAATACCCGTTTCACTCCCATCCATGTTACAACCCTATTTATTTTTTCGGGTTTTGTCGCCATTTGGTGTATGTTGAATGGATATTACAAAACAGCTGCCTTTTTTATAATACTAAAGTCTGTTTTGGATGCTGCGGATGGAGAACTATCTAGGCTAAAAAATACCCCATCTTACACTGGACGATATTATGACTCTATAGCTGACATCTTACTTAATTTCTTTTTTTTACTAACCCTTTGGTATATAACGGACAGCTCAATAATCTATATGTTAATTGCATTTTTTGGAATACAACTTCAAGGAACAGTTTATAATTATTACTATGTGATTTTAAGAAATGCAGTAGAAGGAGATTCAACAAGCAGAATATTTGAGGATACTGCTCCAATAGCGCTAAAGGGAGAAAGTCAACGCACAGTAAACATTTTTTATAAAATTTATGACATACTGTATATAATGTTTGATAAGATTATGTACCACATGGATAAAAACGCTAGTGATAGTCCTCCATTTCCTAAGTGGTTTATGACATTAGTTTCCATGTACGGATTAGGGTTTCAGCTTTTGTTTATGGCGATTATGCTGGCATTAAATTTACATGAATTTGTGATACCCTTTTTTATTGGCTATTCAGTACTAATCATAGTTTTTGTAGGAATTAGAAAACTTGTACTTAAACCTCTATAAAGTTTTAGCAACTTTTTCAACAGCAGTGATTGTATAATCTAGGTCTTTGTAAGTTAAAGCATCCGTTATAAACCATGTTTCATAGGCACTTGGTGCAATATAAATTCCTTCAGCTAACATTCCGTGGAAAAAATTTTTAAAACGCTCATTGTTAGCTAGTGAAGCTGTTTCAAAATCTAATACTGGTATTTTAGAAAAATGAACCGAAATCATAGAGCCAATTCTATTTATAGTATGTTCTATTTGATGAGCTGATAACACCCTTTCTATTCCCTTGTGTAAATAAGCTGTTTTTTTAGCTAAACGATCAAACAGTTGTTTGTCAGAATCTAATGCTTTTAGCATTGCAAACCCTGCTGCCATCGCTAAAGGGTTACCGCTCAAAGTGCCAGCTTGATATACAGGTCCTAGCGGGGCTAAATATGACATAATTTCGTGGCGTGCAGCAAAAGCACCAACAGGTAATCCACCCCCAATTACTTTTCCAAAACATATAATATCAGCATTTACTCTACTTAGCTCTTGAACTCCACCCTTAGCTAAACGGAAACCGGTCATAACCTCATCAAAAACTAAAATTGATTGGTGAGTATCACATAAATCACGAAGTCCTTCAAGAAATCCAGGTTGCGGTGGAATACAACCCATGTTTCCAGCTACTGGTTCAACTATTACACATGCAATTTGCGATGGGTTTGCTTCAAAAAGCTTAGCTACAGAATCCAAATTATTATAAGTCGCTAATAGCGTGTCCTTAGCTGTTCCTTTTGTAACTCCAGGGCTATTTGGACTTCCAAAAGTAACCGCACCACTTCCAGCTTGAATCAGAAATGAATCTGAATGTCCATGGTAACAGCCTGCAAATTTTATGATTTTTTCCTTTGCTGAAAAACCTCTAGCCAAACGAACAGCACTCATGCAGGCTTCAGTCCCGGAATTTACAAAACGAATTTGATCAATATTAGGTACCATGGAAACTGCAAGTTCAGCAATCTGTGTTTCAATTTCTGTCGGCATTCCAAAAGAGGTCCCTAATTTAGCTTTTTCAACCACAGCGTTTATTACTGGAGGAAAAGCGTGACCTAGGATCATTGGACCCCATGAGTTAATATAGTCTATAAGGCGATTACCATCCACATCATACAGGTAAGCACCTTTAGCTTTGTCAACAAAAATTGGTGTTCCGCCCACAGCTTTAAATGCGCGTACAGGGGAATTCACCCCGCCAGGAATTACTTCTGATGCTTCATTAAACAATTTACTACTACGTTGATATTTCATAAAATTAGTATGTAGAAATTTTGAGTTTTTGGCCAATTGATAATACGATTGAATTTAAATTGTTTTGTTTTTTAATCTTATCAACCGTAGTGTTATATAATTTAGAAATTGAATATAATGTATCCCCTTTCTGCACAATATGTCTTTTTACAATTATCTGTGAAGATTTCTTATTTTCTGAATATTTTTTTTTGGGCTTTTTATCATACTTGTATAGCTCATAACGCTCAATGATGCTAATCAACTTTTTTGGATATTTAGGATCTGTTGCATAACCCGCTTTTCTAAGCCCCTTAGCCCATCCTTTGTAATCTGTTATTTTTAATTTAAACAACTTGGAGTATCGTTTTCTATTTGCCAAAAATTCAGAATGATCCCTATATGAAGAGTTAGGATCATTATATTTTCTGAAACACTCTTGTTCTTTATCATCATCATGATAAATTTTATCTCCATTCCATTTGTGGCATTTGATTCCAAAGTGATTATTTGCCTGACGAGCTAGTCGTCCCTTTCCAGATCCTGATTCTAAAATCCCTTGAGCTAAAGTGATACTTGC
>ERZ1047472.684-NODE-684-length-29178-cov-6.665282_pt1 | contig 29178 bp, 23 predicted proteins | sample MGYA00383095_ERZ1047472 | MGnify/ENA primary metagenome ERZ1047472 (study PRJEB29581, sample SAMEA5548365) | metagenome | biome: marine; feature: coastal; material: water | depth 1 m | study: Short-term variability in the microbial, nano- and picoplankton dynamics... | reverse complement strand
CATAGATGCCCCCTAATTCGTGCGCAAAACAAAATGTGCCCCCACAAATGCCCCCACAAGGAAACGGCTGCAGGCGGACACCTCAGAACCTTAATGTACTCTAAGTGATTGTTTTTGCAATGAAAAGTTGCAGGAAGAGACGTCTTCGGACGCCTTGGGAATATTGAATGGCGGAGCGGACGGGATTCGAACCCGCGACCCCCGGCGTGACAGGCCGGTATTCTAACCAGCTGAACTACCGCTCCGCAGCGACCAAGCTAACTACACAATTGTAGCTAACAGGACTTGGTGGGTGTTACAGGGGTCGAACCTGTGACCTACGGCTTGTAAGGCCGTCGCTCTACCAACTGAGCTAAACACCCGAGTATCAGCACTCTCTCGAGGCCGCGTATGTTACCTTTTCCAGCCTCCCTGTCAATTAGACTCGCACAAACTCGGCACTTTTTTTCTTGTGTAGAGAGAGGCGACTGCACAACAGCACCTTAAGTGTACTGCCCCTGAATCAACCTAGTCAGCGGGCAGCACCGTCGTTGCCCATTCCTTCCCTATCGCACCAGCTATCGTCGCTGCTGAGTGGCGCGTTGACGGCGCCAGAAACTCCCTGACAACAATTCTTGCAGCAGGGTTAACACACACGCCGCTTGCGTGTATGTGAGGCCTTAAAAGCAGCTCTACAGTTTGCCCGGAGGACTACCTTGAAGGCGCGTTAAATAAGTGGCGCCATCTTATCGATCAACTTGGCCAGTTCTGGCTTGTGCTGGCGAATTTCTTCGGCACTTAGGCCATGCAGTTCGTGAGGGAACACCAACCACTCATCTGTTTCATGTAGGTAGTAATCTGGCGGGCTGCCTGTTTTGTTATTTTTTGGCTTGTAGTACGGGGTGGCGACACGTATCTCCGGGGTATTTTTCTTACACGCTGCGACTAGGTCATCAATGGCTTGTTGAATGGACAAGCCCGTGTCGTGAACATCGTCCACAATCAACAACGAGTCTTCGGACTCTAACTGACGAATAATGTAGCTCAGGCCGTGTACCTTTACTTTTTTGCTGCGTTCACCCATACCGGTGTAGGACGAGGTGCGAATAGCAATATGGTCTGATTCAATGCCTAGGACATCTAAAAATTCCTGTACCGCTATGCCTATAGGTGCCCCGCCGCGCCACACACCAACTATATAGTTAGGGCGGTAGCCGCTCTCGAAAACCTGCCAAGCTAAACTGAATGAGTCTTCGAGCAGTTGTTGGGCTTGAATGTAATGCTTTTCCATTGGTTATAAATCCGGAGGTGAATCTTGTAACGGGCCGCAATCTTAGCTTAATCAGGGGTTAGCTCATATATGCCTGCCCAATGAGTGAACGTAATTCGCGATTCAGAGCTTTTAGTCTGGAAAGTACCAGACAATAAAAAACCCGGACCAAGATGCGCCCGGGTTTTTTGGCTAAACTCAGTGGCTTAACGCCAGTGGGTTGAGCTTAGAATTCCATCGAGAAACGTGCCATAAACTGACGCGGCCCAATGAGCTCATCGCCAGTCGCGCCTACGCCAAACACGTCAGTGAAGCGTGCGTTAACACCATCTTCATCTGTTAGGTTCTTGGCAATCAGTTCTACCCGCCAGTCTTTACCTTCTGGGCGGAAACCAACAACGAGGTCAATTACATCGTAGCTTGGCACTGTGTCCGTTACTGCGTTATTAAAGATACGGTGCTTGAATTCGCCTCTATAGGTGTATTGCAAGCTGCTGTTCACTTCACCTGCAGTAATATTCTTACTCCAGTTAAGGGCAATATTACCGGTGAATTCGGGTGTTTTAGCCAGCTCATTACCGTTTACGTTTTGTACTGCTGCAGAGCGCGCTAACTGAATTTCGTCACTGAATAGGTTAAAGCCTTGTCCAATTAACGCGTTACCAGCTGCTTCTGATTGCACATTATCTAGCGCTAGGTGACTGGCCGTAATTTCAGTGTCAAGCCATGCAATGCGCACATCTAAAATTACAGAGTCAGATAAGAACGCTGAAAGCTCAAGTTCGGCGCCAAAGATTTCCGACTCTGGGATGTTGCCCACGCCACCTTGGAATACTTCTGGATCAGTTGCCTGATACTGAAGACCTTCATAGTCGTAGTAGAAAGCTGCTGCGTTCAAGCGCACGCGGCCATCGGCCAAATCTGTCTTCAAACCAATCTCTAAGGCGTCAACAATTTCTTCGTCAAAGGTTGGCAATACAACAACGGGCGCTACAACGGATTCAAGTCCGTAAGTGAGGTTTGAACCACCTGGCTTGAAGCCGCGGGTGTATGAAGCAAAGCCCATGGTGCTTTCGCTGAAGTCGTGCTCTAAAACTAAACGTCCTGTCACCTTCTCGCTGTCCATCTCAATAATGTCAGTGCCGGTGCGACCAAAGAAGTTGGTCACAGCGCTATAAACTTCGTCTTCTGTGTAACGCAGACCAAACACAGCGCGCCATTCGTCGTTGAAGTTCCATGTACCTTGACCATAGATAGAGGTTGAATCGCGCTCTGGTTTGGAATCAGAGATAAAACCAATCTCAGCGGTGGGGTCAAAGGCAAAGACCTGAGCACGGGTAAACGGGTCAAAGGTGCCGTTGAAGTTAAAATCCAACAATTCGCGAATGCTGATCTCAACTTCGGTATCTAAGTAAAACACGCCTGCTACCCAGTCCATTTTGCCAAACAGCGGCGCACCTGAAATTAAGTTGATTTCTTGCGTAATAGTCTTCTGCTTGTTGGTCTCTGGCACGTATACGCTAGGAAGTTGGGCGAACGGTGCCAATACAGCAAGGTCGTTGCGGTCGTTGTCTCGGTTAATCAGCACGTCATCATTCTGATAGCTGGTCAGCGACTTTATTGAAAACGCTTCAAGATCCCATTCCAAAACTACGCTGTAAAGCTCGGCAGTTAGCTCGTAGTCGGCACGAGAATCCTGACGCAACTTGCGAGCATTCGGCGTCGGATCTAATAGGCCTTTTTGCGCAGCCCCGTTGCGGTCTTCGTCAAAAATTTGCGCGGTGAAATTGGCGCGAAAGGTGTCGCTTGGTGCGTACAAAACGCGAACACGAGCAGACGTGCTGTTGGCGTCGTCCAAATCTTGGCCCAAGGTCAGGTTGTCGGTGAAGCCATCGCGAGTATTAGAAATCAATGATGCTCGCACTGCCAAGGTATCAGATAACGGTAGGTTGTAGGCAGCGCGGGCTTTTACCAAGCCGTAGTCGCCAAGAGTAAGGTCTGCTTTACCAAAAGAATCATCAAGTGAGGGCGCTTGGGTAATGACATTAATCGCACCACCGGTTGAGTTTTGGCCAAATAAAGTGCCTTGAGGGCCTCTTAGTACTTCAATGCGCTCCAAGTCCAAAAAGTCGGTTTGTAGGGCGAAGGGCGAGGCTACATAGATACCGTCTAAATGATAAGAAACTGACGGATTCGCAATGGCGTTTTGGTTAGCTTCGTTGCCCACACCGCGAATGGTAATTACTGTTTTAAAGCCTTCGTTTTTAGCTATGTTTACGCCTGGGGCGATGGCACTAAGGTCAACAAAGGAGCTGATCTGTTGAGTATCCAGGTCATCGCCATCCAGAACGGTAATCGCCTGAGACAAATCTTGGAGGCTTTCACTGCGTTTTTCCGCGGTGACCAACACCTCTTCAAAAACAAACGGTGCACTTTCGGCAGAGGCGCCGCTGGAGAGCGTTGCAGCAATTGCAACAGAGAGCGTTGAGAGCGTGTTACGCGAAAAATTCATGCAAATCCTTATATATCTGTGTGGTTAATTATAATTTTTGTTTTCAAAGCTAAGTCGCTGAAGATCACCTTGGTCTGCAATGAGTTATCAATTGCCCTACAAACGAAAAGCAAACAACTAAACGCACCATTGCGGCGCATTTGCGCGCGGTATTTTACGTTTTAGCGTGTGATCTGACAACGGTGAATACGAAGCAATTATCTTGCCAGTTTATTACCGACCTTATGTCCAAATATTCGCCGGTATACCTGCTACAGGTTGAAGCGGGTTGTGGAGTCGTTTGAAGTCGCCTGATTTGCGCCGAATGCCCACATTCATCGTACATTTATCGTTAGGCTCATCAGGTACGTCAGACCTTCATCCTTGGCAAACACACCAGCCTCGTTGCAGATACCAGTGCAGTTCAACTTAGGGCGTAAGCCAAGCAAAGCGTAAAAATAGGGCCGCAAACATTGAGTTCAAATAACTTCAAACTAGCTCATTCGCCAGACGAGGTTTTGTCGGTATGATAGCGCGCTTACATTTAACGGTTAGCTGGCGAAAGATCAGCAGGGACATATCCCTAACTTACCCGCATTTACTCAAACATACCCACTCCTACAAAAAAGGGAATGACATTAATGAACGGATTGCTGGATAGAATATTTAAACTGCAGGCCCACGGCACCACCGTAAGTACTGAGGTGATTGCCGGCATGACCACGTTCATTACCATGGTCTACATCATTTTCGTAAACCCCCAAATGATGGCTGCCAGCGGCATGGACCAAGGTGCCAGCTTTGTCGGTACTTGCTTAGCTGCGGCCCTTGCCTGCTATGTTATGGGACTATATGCCAACTGGCCCGTGGGTATGGCGCCGGGTATGGGGCTGAATGCATTCTTTACTTACACCGTAGTTGGCGAAATGGGTTACAGCTGGCAGGTGGCTTTAGGCGCTGTGTTTTTGGCAGGTATTTTATTTGTCATCATGAGCGTTACACGCATGCGGCGTTGGATGCTAGACAGCATTCCCTTCAACATGCGCATCGCCATGGGTGTGGGCGTGGGTCTATTTGTGGGCTTTATTGGCCTTAAGACTGGAGGCATTATTGTGGCCAGTGACGCCACTTATTTGTCCCTAGGCGACCTGACCAAGCCCGAGACCTTTCTCGCCGCCGTCAGTTTTTTATCTATAGCCATTCTATCTATGCGCAAAATTCCCGGCGCCATTATTATTGGTATTCTGGGCACGACCATTATCGCCCTCACACTCGGCCTTGTGCAGTTTAATGGCTTAGTTTCTGCACCTCCCAGCCTTGCACCCACCTTTATGCAGCTCGATATTCTCGGCGCGCTGGATGTGGCAATGGCCAGCGTCATAATTGCATTTTTGTTCGTCAACTTATTTGATACCGCTGGTACCCTTTTAGGCGTGGCTAGTCGTGCTGGTTTGATTGACGAGAAGGGCGACGCAGAAAATATGGACCGCGCTCTGAAAGCGGACAGTAGCTCTAGTGTCATGGGCGCGTTTTTTGGTTGCGCGCCAGTGACCAGTTATGTGGAAAGCTCAGCCGGTGTTGAAGCGGGCGGTCGCACGGGGCTTACGGCAGTGGTGGTGGGTTCGTTATTTCTCTTGGCCATTTTCTTTTCGCCACTGGCGGCAATGGTGCCCGCTTACGCAACCGCAGGCGCGCTTATTTATGTGGCCATCCTTATGCTGGGCGGCATGGAGGCCCTTGAGTGGTCAGACACCACCGAAGTGCTACCCGCCTTGGTGACCATTATTTTGATCCCACTAACGTTCTCTATTGCTAACGGCATAGCAATGGGGTTTATAACTTATGTCGCGGTCAAACTATGCACGGGTAAGCGCACTGAAATCACCGTGGGCGCGTGGTTTTTGGCAGCAATTTTTCTTGCCAAATTTGCCTTTATCTAAACGTCTTTATTTAGCTTTTAAACTCAACGTTGCTGTAAGGTTTTAAGAGGCGTTTTTATCTAGGCGTCAGTGGGTGTCTAGGTTGTGGGAGATTTGGTAGACAACCCCCGACCTGCCCTGCCTGTCCTACCAGTCCTGCCTTCCAAACTCACCCAGCCCAACTCTCCTCCCTGCCCGACTCTCCCCCCCTGCCCCCACTTTACTCTGTGAGGCTATAATGCTCTCGCTTCCAGAGGTGCGCTCAGTTAGCCGCTAACATATGTGAAACTGACTTTTCGCTCCTGCGAAACTGAATTTATGCTGGCTCTCAGAAGTTTTTAGCCTGCGGTTAAGAGGCGGCTTTTTACGCAAACTTTTGTGTACACTGGTCCCTCAATCACTATCTACTCGGGAACGGGATATGGGTTTTATTAGGTCGTTTTTTGCCGTCGTCATTAAGTTGATTATTTTAGTCGCACTCTGCACGGCGCTGTTTTTATATGGCATGAAGTTTGCGGATGGACCTTGGGAAGTGGTTCAAGGTGGCGCGTTTAGTACTGGCGAACTTGTTAACGAAGCGCCGAATTGGTCTTTTGTTAAAGACAAAGACACAGTGGAGTTTCAGCTGCTTGAACCTGTTAGTTCAAGGACCACTTGGATCATGGAGCATGACGACCGCATATTCATACCGTCAGGTTATATGCTCACCAACTACGGCAAAATCTGGAAGCAATGGCCCATTCATGCTGAAAAAGACGGGCGCGCCATTTTGCGCGTGGACGGCAAACTTTATGAGCGTAATTTGGTGCGTATTAAAGATGATCCAATTTTGCCTTCAGTGCTGGCTGAGCTGAGTCGTAAGTATGCGGCTGGCGCGACCATGTCTGTAGATGATGTGACCACCGGTTCACTGTGGATCTTTGAATTAGTAGAGCGTTAAAAAGCGGTAAGAGAGCGGTAAACATGACTTCAGAACAACACACTCAGAAAGAAACACACAGCGAGCGCCAAGCCCTAACTGGACTGCGTATTCTCGACTTTACCCAAGTCCTAGCCGGGCCTTTTGCCACCCAGCAACTTGCGCAAATTGGTGCTCAGGTGATCAAGATAGAGCAACCGGTTACTGGGGACATGACCCGTGGGCTGATGTCTGCTTCTAGCGATGGCATGTCGCCATCGTTTTTAACCTGCAACTTGGGTAAGCGCAGTTTGGCCATAGACCTAAAGCACCCCAAGGCTAAAGAGGTGATCTTTAAACTGGTGAGTCAGGCAGATGCAGTGGTGGAGAACTTTAAGCCGGGCACAATGGAGCGCCTAGGTTTTGGTTATGAGGCCATTAAAGCGGTTAAGCCGGATATTGTTTACGCCTCTGTTTCTGGCTTTGGCCAAGAAGGACCTAGGGCAAGCCAGCCAGCATATGACGGCGCTATTCAGGCGTTTTCCGGCATGATGAGTATCAGCGGCCACCCTGAAACCGGCCCTGCCCGCTCAGGTTATTTCTCTGTAGATATGAGTACCGCGCTGAACGCAGCATTTTCTATTACTGCCGCACTGTTTCGCCGCCATGTCACTGGCGAAGGCCAGCGCGTGGACATTTCTATGCTAGATAGCGCCATGATGATGCAGGCACCGCAGATGACCGCCTATACAGTCAATGGCGTATTGCCTGAACTGCTCGGTAATCAGTCGCCCACTAAACAACCTACCTCTAATGTCTTTAAAAGCTTAGACGGGTATGTGCAAATCATTGCAATGAAAGAGCCTCAGGTTGAGAAGCTTTTCAAGGCGCTTGGACATGAAGGGGATTATGCAAAGTACTCAGATCCCAGTACTCGTCTGAAGCGCACCGATGAGATTAATGCACTATTGCACCCTATTATTGCGGGGCAAACTACCGCCCATTGGTTGGAAGTATTCAATGAGGTCGGCCTGCCCGTTTCGTCTATTCAAAATTTGGCCGAGGTCGCAGCACAAGCGCAGTTTGACCACCGCCTGACCTTTACCGAGATAGATCGCCCGGGTGACCAAAAAGGCCAAGAGGGCCAAAAAGACAAGGTTCGGGTAGTGAGCGCAAGCCATGTGGCTAACCCTGCCCCGCCAAAGGTGCAATCACCGCCGCCTACGCTGGGTGCAGATACAACGGACATTCTGGCTGAACTGGGTTACAGCGAAGGTGACATTCAGACTATGCAGAGCGAGCAGCTGATTTGAGCCGGGTCACTTTACCCGCGCCCTGTTAAGCCTCCCAGCCAGTCCTTGCCTGGCACTTCATTAGTCCCCCCGCAAAGCGAAAAAAAGCAGATCCAGCCTTACGGCTTGATCTGCTTTGCACAGCTAATCAGAACTCTTTTTCGCTCTCTTGGTTTTTTGTTTAGCTGTTATTCAACTCTTGGTTAGATCCGGCGCGTGATGCGCGGGGATTGCGCTTTGGGCATTCGCCTCTTCAGCCATTGCGGCTACAGCGCGCTCGTTACCCATAATCTTTGCCATAACCGCTTCACCGGCACGGTCAAAGACACCGCGATTTTCAATGACAAATCTTTGTGACTCGCGGTATTGATCTAACATGCCATTGATCTCTGGCATGACATATCGGGCAACCATATCCCAGCTTTCAAAAGTATCTTGGCGATTAGCCCAGTCGTGCACAAAACCAACTACCGTACCGTACCCACCCGTCAGCTGAATCATCTCGCGCAGGGCTGCGATCAAATCATCAGGCGTTCCTATAACGGAGCCACTGCCTGGCTGGGAGGCCATTTCTATGGCTTCATCGGGTGAGCTGTACGCCTGCGCACCCGGGCGCATCAGCGTGCCCACGGTGTATTCGTTGTGCCAGCGAAAGAGTCCATTTTTGGCCTGTTCTTTAGCCTTCTCTTTTGTCTCTGCAATATGCCAGTTCATCACCACACGCCAATTATCGCGATTCACCGTGTTGCCATGCTTAGCAGCTGCGTCCTCGGCAAACGCCCACTGAGTAGACAGCGCCTGTAAACCTGCTGTGGTGGTAGAACCAATCGACAATACGCCTGTGCCGTATTTACCGGCCAAGGTCATACCGGAGGGGCTAATCATGGAGGCAACAACCAACGGTAGGTCTTTTTGCAGTGGCAGCAATTGCAGCGCCGCATCGTTGAGTTCAAACCAATCTGACTTATGACTGAAACGCTCCTCCCCTCTTAAGAGCTTTTGAATAACACCAATGGCTTCATCTTGACGGTCGCGCTGAAGCATAGGGTCTATACCCAGAGTATGTGCATCGGAGGGTAATGCCCCAGGACCAGATCCAAAGATGGCACGGCCTTGGGTCATATGATCTAGCTGCACAAGTCGTTGGGCCACATTAAAGGGGTGATGATAGGGCAGTGAAATAACCCCAGTGCCTAGTTTAATGCGGTGGGTGCGCTGACCGGCAGCTGCAAGGAACATTTCTGGGCTGGCAATTGTTTCCCAACCGGTTGAGTGATGCTCGCCACACCAAAATTCATCAAAGCCCAGCTTGTCCAAATGCTCGGCAAAATCTAGGTCGCGTTGAAATTGTAGGGTTGGATGTTCACCGATGGGATGATGGGGTGCGACAAAGGCACCAAATCGCATATTCGTCATAACGCTCTCACTTTTGATTCAGCGAATGAGTATAGACCATTTCGCCCAAAACTCGCCGCGCCAACAGCCGGCTATCGCTACCGCTCGTAACAAAAATTCAGCATCCCGTGAATTTATTGCAATTTCCGCAATGCACAGGGTTACCTCGCCAGACATATTGTCTAGAATGGCGCTGCTCGCAGCCACACCGCCGCTGTCGCAACTTTATTCACCAATTCGCCACGGGATACATATGGCTGATACGCAGCATCACAAACTTATCGTTTTGGGCTCTGGACCTGCAGGCTACACAGCAGCCCTTTACGCAGCGCGAGCGAACCTTAAGCCGGCACTCATTACCGGTATAGAAGTAGGCGGTCAGTTGACCACTACCACTGAAGTTGAAAACTGGCCCGGTGGTCATGCAGAGCTACAAGGCCCAGAGCTAATGTTAGAAATGGCCGCGCATGTGGAGCGCTTTGACGCTATCACCATATCTGACCACATTCACACCACCACACTCAGCAAAGACGGCTCACTGCATACTCTGATTGGCGACCAAGCCACTTATACCTGTGAGGCACTCATTATTTGCACCGGCGCGTCTGCTCAGTATTTGGGCTTAGAAAGCGAAGAAGCATTTAAAGGCAAAGGCGTCAGCGCCTGCGCCACGTGCGACGGTTTCTTTTATCGCAACCAAGACGTTGCCGTGGTGGGCGGTGGTAATACAGCCGTTGAAGAGGCCCTGTACCTAGCCAACATCGCCAAGACCGTTTACTTGGTGCACCGCCGCGACGAATTGCGCTCTGAAAAAATCCTCCAAGATCGTTTATTTAATAAAGAAAACATTATTCCTGTTTGGAACCACCAGCTTGCTGAAGTGTTGGGCAACGACATGGGTGTGACCGGAATGCGCTTGAAGGGCAACGACGGCTCTGAACAAAGTATTGATTTAACCGGCGTATTTATCGCCATTGGCCACATTCCAAATACCGATTTATTCAAAGAGCAATTGGATATGGAGAACGGCTACATCAGCATAGCCAGCGGTTTGGCGGGTAACGCTACGGCCACCACAATCCCTGGCGTGTTTGCGGCAGGAGATGTGGCAGACCACATTTATCGTCAGGCCATTACCAGTGCAGGCTTTGGCTGCATGGCAGCATTGGACGCTGAGAAGTACTTAGATGCGAAGGGTTAATTAGAACTTTACGAAAAGGTTAGAACGGGTAAAAAACCAGCTTGGAGAATGGACATTTCCAAGCTGGGCTTCAGTTTTTGCACTGACCTTTTTTGCAATAACCGCTTCTGCAATAAACGTTATACCTGTTTTACTGCTATCTGCTCAGCAATCTTCTTCGACCAAATCTTTGGTCCCTCAATGTGCACAGACTCCCCGGTGGAATCTACACTCACTGTCACGGGCATATCTTTCACTTCAAACTCGTAAATGGCCTCCATACCCAACTCTGGGAACGCCAGCAGCGTAGATTTGGTAATGGCCTTAGCCACCAAATATGCAGCACCACCTACTGCGATCATTGAAACCGCCTTGTTATCACGGATGGCATCTATGGCAAGCTGCCCTCGCTCCGCCTTACCAATCATGCCGGCAAGACCCGCTTTTTCTAGCATGGTGCGTGTGAACTTATCCATGCGCGTTGCGGTAGTGGGTCCTGCTGGACCAACAATTTCTTCGCGCACGGGGTCTACTGGCCCAACGTAATAAATAATTCGATTGGTAAAATCTACCGGTAACGGTTCGCCTCGATCAATCATGTCCACTAACTTCTTGTGCGCCGCATCGCGCCCGGTAAGCATTTTCCCTGACAGCAGTAACGTATCGCCTGACTTCCAGGTATGAGTCTCTTCTGGGGTCAGCGTATCCAAGTTTACCTTTTTAACATCACTGCCTAGCTCAAATTCAATCTCAGGCCACTCAGCCATATCTGGGGGCGTAAACTCCGCTGGTCCAGAACCGTCTAAAGTGAAATGAATGTGCCGTGTAGCAGAACAATTAGGGATAATCGCCACCGGTTTGTTCGCCGCGTGGGTTGGATAATCTTTGACCTTAACATCCAACACAGTTGTTAAGCCGCCCAAACCTTGCGCGCCAATACCTAGCCCATTGACCTTCTCAAACAACTCCATACGCATCTCTTCAAGATGGTTGGACGCGCCGCGCTCCTGTAGCTCGTGCATATCCAAAGTTTCCATCAAGGACTCTTTGGCCATTAACATTGCTTTTTCCGGCGTGCCGCCAATGCCCACGCCCAGAATACCCGGTGGACACCAGCCAGCGCCCATTGTAGGTACTACGCTGAGAATCCAGTCCACCACAGAATCAGAAGGGTTGAGCATGGCAAACTTCGCTTTCGCTTCACTGCCACCGCCTTTGGCTGCCACTTCAATTTCTAGCTTATCGCCGGGGACAATTTTGGTGTGAATTATCGCAGGGGTATTATCTTTTGTGTTGGCTCGCGCGCCATCTGGATCAACCAATACAGAGCCGCGTAAAACGTTGTCTGGATGCGTATATCCGCGACGCACGCCTTCATTAATCATGTCGTCTAAAGACAGCTCAGAGTCCCATTGTACGTCCATGCCCACAGACATCAGCACGTTAACAATACCGGTGTCTTGGCAGATAGGCCGTTTACCTAGCGCACACATGCGCGAGTTCACCAACACTTGAGTCAGCGCACCTTTCGCTGCTGGAGACTCCTCTCGCTCCCACGCACCGCGCATAGCTCGAATAAAATCGGTTGGGTGATAATAAGAGATGAACTGCAGCGCATCTGCGATGCTTTGAATAAGGTCTTCTTGCTTAATAATGGTCATTGATTACTCCGTATGATCCATAAATAAATTGATGCCGGCACTATTTTCGTCCTTAATCTAATAAGGCCACTAGCCCCGGCACTTCACAAAATTGTTCTACATCTGCTTTTTTGCTGACATATTGGTTGCGGTTCGCGCCGGCACACCAACTTGGCATGACCATAGAGTAAAGCCCACTGCCTCCCGCCATGAGCAGCAGTATATCTTCTGGCCTGGTAAAGCACTGATAGGTATCGCTCTTTATGCGTGCAGCAAAGTTGGCAGAAAAATAGCTCAGCTGCTCGGTTGGATAATGGGTCAGTTCCCACAGCTTAGTAATAATTGCCTGCCGATCTAAACCATTGTCATGCAAGATTTTTGCATGCTCTGGGTTGAGTACAACCACTGCGCCACCACCGGTTAGCACCGCATTATTGGTCGCCATATTAGCTAAGCCGATGGCTAGCACTTCGAGCAATTTGTTAACGTCTTCTGGGTCGTCAGCGTCGCCACTGTACATGACTGAGTGAGGGGCTTCTGCGCCAATCACCGTGACCACAGTATCGTCTGGGGCAAAGCCTAAATCTGTATGCATAGGTGCAAAAGGTGAATGCTCTTCGTCCTCTGCCAAGCAATAGGTGAACTTACCGGGATGGCCCAACAGCGCCATGTCCGATTCTCCCGGACGCGCACCACCAATGTTAATCATGCACAGGCGCAGCGCACGACCAATGCTGGCGTTAGCTCTGTGCCCAGGACCCAGCGCACCAAAACCCGAGGCCACTGGACCACAACTGTGCCGACCCGGACCGTTGACCAAAATTAGCGGCGCCGTGCAATGGGTTGTAGATTGCATTTCGGCCAAATCAAAGAGCGGATCAAGTACCGCATTAACCGCGGCCATAACAATGGGCATGTGGTCGGGCAAACAACCCGCCATAACTGCTGCGGTGGCTACCTTGCCTACCGTGGCCGCACCATTCCCCGGGCCCATATTGCCCAATTGTAAATCTGCATCCAGTCCTGTGGCCAAAACCAAAGCTTCAACCCTTTCTGGAGTTGGAATAACCACTGGCAGGCCATCTGTGCAGCCTGCCTCGTGCAACATTTCTAACGCAGCACTCTCATCAATCGCTTGCATCAGTTCAGTCATTTTTCAGACCACCAATAATAGCTGCCACCATAGACTCGGCCACACTGCGCAAATGCGCGCTGCCGGTGCCCGCCAATGGATGGGGTAGTTGAACTCTTGGGAATGAAGGCATGCCCAAAGCTTGAGCGACGAAGTTGCCCTGGGGCCAAAAGTCTTCAGTCACTAAAGAGACCGCTGGAATGCCTAGTCGAGCTGTATTAATGCCGTCACGCACGGTGCCGGTAGTACAGCTGCCTCAGTGCCCGTAGGCGGCTACAACAGCCTGACAACTTTTGCGTATGTCTTCCAGCATGCTCTGAGGCGCTGGGATAGAGGCATTGCCCTTGTTCCAAACCTTAATTTCAAGGCCCGGTAATTGTTCTTTAAAAACGTCGCCAATGTGACGCAAAAAGTTCTCCGAATCTGGAAAACCATTGGCCAACAAACCTAGTGTCATGCCCCGGCCTTCGTTGACGGTTACATCGCAGCTGAGTTCATAGGCCTCTTCACTTTGGGATTTCTCCCCTCTTGGATCATGAAAACTAATCATAATTCGCCCCTAGTTCGAATATGTGGGTAAATCTTTTAAGGTCAATATCAACCCGCTTGGGGTCAAACCTTCCTTTGCAAACCTCTTGCTCAGAGAAATGACCGTATGCGACATAGTCTACTCAAGCTGACGCACTTTTGCTGCACAAACAGTACACTGAGGGTGACGGTGAATCAGCATTACGCAGAGGATGAATTATGTACAGAAAAGCCCTTTCTCACAGCCTATCTAAACTCGGATTTGGACCCATATCTAAGGTTGTATCCACCGGCACATCGAAAGCACCGCTATCTACCCGCTGCCGCGCAAACAAAGCGCTAATAAACTTTACCCTTGCTGGCTGTGTTTTGGGCTTAAGTGCCTGCGCCGAGCCGCCAAAAACCGGCGCAGAACTGGCGCAGTCTTTGCTGATTATCGACACCCACATTGACGTACCCTACCGCCTAAAACTGTCTTACGCAGATGTCAGTCGCGCTACAGAAAGCGGCGACTTTGACTACCCCCGAGCCATAGACGGAGGTTTGAACGCACCGTTCATGTCAATTTACATCCCGGCCAAAGTGGATGAAGCGGGTGGCGCATTCGCTTTGGCAGATGAACTGATAGACGGCATGGAAAGTTTGGCAGAGTCAGCACCAGACAAATTCGCCATTGCCACGTGTAGTGATGACCTACAAAGCCACTTTGAGAACAACCTCATTTCTCTGCCACTAGGCATGGAAAACGGCGGACCAGTGACTCAATCAGAAGAGGCACTGAGACACTTTTTTAATCGAGGTATTCGCTACATTACGTTGGCGCACAGCAAGTCGAATAAGATCTCGGATTCGTCTTATGACACAAATGAAGCTTGGATGGGCCTTTCACCCTATGGCAAAGAATTGATCACGCGCATGAATAACCTCGGCGTGATGATTGATGTCTCGCACATATCCGACGCGGCGTTTGACCAGGTTATAGAAATCAGCAAGGCGCCGGTTATTGCCTCACACTCCTCTCTGCGCCATTACACCCCCGGATTTGCGCGCAATATGAGCGACGAAATGGTCAAGACGCTGGGCGCAGCACAAGGCGTGATCCAAATAAACTTTGGCACCAACTTCTTAACAGAAACCGCGCAAATTTATTCCAAGCAGCGGCGTGAAATGGTGATGGCTTACATCGCCAGCGAAGGCTTGGCACAAGATGACCCAGCGGTGAAAGCGTTCGCCGAGCAATACAAAAAAGACAACCCCTACCCTTATGCCACTATTGAGGACGTGTTAAATCACATCGACCGAGTGGTGGCGCTGGCAGGAATAGACTCGGTAGGCATTGGCTCAGACTACGACGGCGTGGGTGACTCACTGCCCCAAGGATTAAAGGACGTCAGCACCTATCCAAACCTTATAGAAGGTTTGTTAGGCCGAGGCTACAGCGAGGCAGACATAGCAAAGGTACTGGGCGGCAATGCACTCAGAGTCTGGCAAGCAGTAGAAGCCTACGCTGCAAGCCAAGGCACTGCGAAGCAGTGCAGAGATTAAAAAAGGCACTGCGAAGCAGTGCAGAGCTTAAACAAAGGCACTGCGAAACTGTGCTCGGTCTGAAGGAAGGGCACTGCGACCCTAAAAGAACGCCATTGCTTTCAAGAGTCGAACTGAAAAATTACCACTGCAGGAGTGCAGTGGTTAATGAGAACTAAAAAGACGAATTGTTGGCGTTACTCAGACACCCCACCGCCATCCACCACCACCCCTTGAGTAAGCAGCTCTTGGATATACGCCTCTTCTAAGTCAAAGCTGCGCAGTACTGCCAAGCTGTCCGCGCCAATGTCCGACGCTCGTTTGGGTGCCTTTTTGATTTCCCCAGCAATATTAATGGGACTGCCAATAGTCAACTTATAGTCTTCTCCAGCATCGCCTGTTTCAACAATTATGCCATTGGCCCGTAACTGCTCATCTTCCAGCACTTCGCTCATGGTTTGCACTGGACCGTAGGTAATGCCCTGGGCATCTAAACGACTGCTCGCCTCTAAATAGGTCAGCTTGCTAAACGCAGTGGCGATTGCTGCCTTAAATTCCACGCGATTGCGCATAGCCAAACGCACTGATTCAAATCGCGGATCAGACAACCATGCTTGGGTGCCTAATGCAGCGCACAACATTGGATACTCTCTATCTGTATTGATCATGGTCAACACAACATAGCGTCCATCTGCGGTTTCATAGCAGCCAGCAAATGGGTTTACCCAGCCGGTTTCTTGCCTGTGAGTTGCTAGGTCATTGCCTGCAATAACGCCTTGCAGAGCCATGCCGTTGGCCCACACGCCATTGGCCGCTAACGAAGTAGATACTTTACTGCCCTTGCCCGTTTTCTCGCGCCGATATAAGCCACTCATAATGGCAGCGAATAACGCTGTAGCAGTTGAGTGATCGCCCATTCCCGGTGCAGGTGAAAGCGGGGTTTGGCCGGGTTCGCGAACAAATTCCATCATGCCAGAGCGCGCCCACCAAGCGGTCACATCAAATGCACGCCGCTGACTCTCAAACCCCTGATCGCCATAGCCACTGATGTGGGCAAAAATCAGGCGTGGGTTAATTTCTTTCAGACGTTCATATTCTAGCTGGTAGCGGCTTAACTGGTTTTCTAAAAAGTTGGTGGTCATCACGTCAGCGCCCGCAATCAGCTTGTGCATTAGGACCTGCCCCGCATCACGACTAAGGTCTAGGGCCAAACTTTGTTTATTGCGTGAGGTTAACTGCCAGTGGTAGGGGACTGGATAGCGGCCCACCAGCCCGCGATAGCCGTCACCTGTAGGTGGTTCTATTTTGATCACGTTAGCGCCGTAGTCCGCCATTATGGTGGCAGCGCCAGGGCCAGCCAAAAACGTGGCTGCGTCTATGACAGTGATATCGTCCAAAAAGTAATCCATTGGTCTTTCCCCTTTCCCCTTTCCCCTTTCCCCTTTCCCCTTTGCCGCTTGCTCGTTACACGTTCACAGTGCACGCTTCCCGATACGCTCTCCCCATATAGAGTTATAACGTGTTATCAACCGCTAAAACAAGCGTACGCCAGGTCACCCGACCACCCTCAGCCAGTCCGTTTTCGTGCATAAAAGCCAATTCAAGCGCGTTTGCCTGCACCAAGCCAACGTCTTATGGAACAAATGTAATCGGCTTTTAGCAATCGTTTTCGTGCATGGCCAACACGCTGAAATTACCTTGGCCATCAATCTGAATAGTAAAATTTATGGGTGCGCAGCAAACAAAGCAATCTTCTATATAGTTTTGCTCGCCGCCACTGGTATCCACCACCAACTCATAGGATTCGCCACAATAAGGGCAAGTGATGTCGGTGGATTCAGTGTCAAAGTGCATTGGCGAACGCCTGAGTAAAAATGTGCCAGCAAGCTAAACAGAACTAAGCAAAGAGTAAAAGAGACTTTGTTTGTTGAGTCGAGTTTTCTCAGTTCATGGAGGCTAGCGGTAATATGGGAGACGACAAATAAAGTCGCCCTAGCACTTATAGAACTGACCTTTTGCGTGCTAACGTTGCGCTCTTTTTTGCCGCGCACTTTTAAAGGACTTGTTGTTCGATGCCTTTTTATCGGTGCCTTTTTGTAGAGGCCTTCTCGTAGGCAGCGTTTAACTTTTAGAATTAACAGGTCGTACTCATGTCCGAATTACCCTTTTGGTATAACACCGCTATGGCGGCTCCCTCAGACTATGCAACGGTTAAGGTAGATGACATAGACATTGCCTACACCACCTGGGGCGATGTCGGTAAGCCGGGCATTGTGTTAATCCACGGCAGTAATGCTCACATGGAGTGGTGGCGCTTCACCGCCCCCTTTTTAGCGGACAACTTTCGCATTGCGGCCTTGGACCTGTCAGGTAACGGCAACAGTGGTTGGCGTGAGCGCTACAGTGGCGAGGCCTTTGCAAGAGAAGTATGGGCCGTTTGCGAGGCCGCCGAACTGGGGCCTAAACCCATTGTTGTCGGACACAGTTTTGGTGGTTTTGCGGCACTGGAGGCCGCCCACTACTTTGGCCAGCAGATGACCGGCGTGCTATTTATGGATTTCACCGTGGCGCCAAAAGCCGAATACATTGAGTGGGGTATGCGGGTTGAGCGCGAAGGCGTAGAAGCCGGTCGCAAGCTCCGCGTGTATGAGGACAAAGAAACCGCCCTAGGTCGCTTTCGCTTTATTCCTGAACAACCCGGCGTGCATCCCGAGGTACTCAGACACCTTGGCCAGTACGGGTTAAAGGAAGTGGAAGGGGGATGGACGTGGAAATTTGACCCGGGCATATTTGACTATATTGAGATGGGCAGTGATCAAGAGCAAAAGTTCCGCCAGCTGACCTGCAAAACCGGGCTTATGCTTGGTGAGCAAAGCGAAGATGAGGGCGCATATTACGGCGAGCAGATGTTGGCCATGACCGATGGCAAAATGCCCAGCATTACCGTGCCAGGCACCTATCATCACCTGATGTTTGACCAACCCATTGCCGTGGCTATGGCCATGAAAATTCTGTTCCTTGAATGGTTGATAGCGTAACACGTCAAAGCGTATTCAGCGTCTTCTTGAGGGGCCTTTGCAGCCCTTTGAGCATGGCTTTTTAATAATCCCTTGGCAGACTTCCCACAGCTTCAGACCCATAACGTCCAGCCAGTTCCGCGCGCATCTGGGCGTGGGTCTCGCCGTCTAACTTATAAAGGCGTGCCAGCCAAATCATTGCCGCCATCAAGACTATTGGCACAATAGTCATTAACATCAGAATCATCTCTAGGGTTTGCGCAGACTGGGGTTGGTTAGCCACATAACCCACCGCTGCAAGCGCAGTCGCCACACCTGCACCACCCACTGCCTTGGCCAGCTTCTGGAAGAAACTGGACATGGAATAAACCGCGCCATCTGCACGTTTACCAAAACGCCACTGGGCATAATCTACAGTGTCGGGAATCATCGCCCAGCCCAATACGGCGATTGGCGCACCCCCTAAGGCCACAAGACAACCCCAAAAAATCACCCACATCGGCGCATCTACTGGCGTGAAGTAAAAGCCGATACTGGCAAGTACTGTAAACAGCGCACCGATTTGAATGGCCCCTGCTTTGCTGAATCGCTCCGCCAGTTTAGGCACGAAGACTAGGCCGACAAACATGGTGGCTAACGTGGCACCAAAAAAAGCGCTAATCAGATCTGGCCTGCCCACATTGTAGGAAAAGTAATACACCGTCACCGTCTGCCTAACGGTAAAACTCAGCATACCCAGCGTAAACAAGGCGATTACAATCATTAGGGGCGGATTATAAAAAACCGCACGAAAACTGTCGTTAAGTGACAACTTCTCATCCACCGGCGGCTGAATAACCTCGCGCGTACTGAAAAAAGTAACTAACAACAGCAGCGTTGCCACGCAGGCAAATATAGTCATGACCCCAGTGTAGCCTTCAGCGGGGCTTGCAAACCCTTGCACTAATTCGGCCACTCCCACCGAAACAATTACCGCGCCAGTAAAAGCAAACGCCATGCGAAAAGTAGATAACTTCGTGCGCTCTTGGTAGTCGTCGGTTAGAGATGCCGTTAGCGCAGAGTAAGGAATGGTCACCACGGTGTATAAAACACCAAACAAGGTGTAAGTGACATAAGCCCAAATAACTTTGCCGCTCTCATCTAAATCCGGCACGGTAAAGGTAGCAACAGTAATAACCCCCAATGGAATTGCGCCAAACAAAAGATAGGGCCGCAGGCGTCCCCAACGAGTGCGGGTACGCTCGGCTATGGCGCCCATTAATGGGTCTGTGACTGCGTCGACCAAACGCGCCACCAAGAAAACCCCAGCAGCGGCGGCAGCACTGATGCCCAACACATCGGTATAGAAGTACAAAAGATAGGTTAGCGTGGAAATAAAGTACAAATTGATGCCCAAGTCGCCTACGGCGTAACCCAAACTGGCTCTTAGTTTCATTGTCCAATGATTCCTTGATTTTCCAACTGTTGAATTTCATCCTCGCTTATACCTAACGACTCTAGCACTGAGCGAGAATCCGCCCCAGGATCTGGCGCGCCATGATCTAATTGCGATGGATGCGGAAAACTAGACAAGTTGATGGGGGAGCGCACCAGACCTAAATTACCCATTTCAGGATGCGGTGCGTTAACTGCCATAGCCAAGTATTTAACCTGCTCATCTTCAAACCCATCCGCAATAGTATTGATGGGACCGCAGGGAACACCTGCGTCATTCAATCGGCTGACTAATTCTGCCACCGAGAACTGCTGTGTGAGCAAATTCATGTCCACTTTGATCTGCTCTCTGTGCCGGGTTCGAGCACCCACACTGGCATAGTCTGGATGCTCAAATAAGGCTTGTGCATTGAGCGCATCGCAAAACCTTTGCCACATTTGCGCACCAAAGGCGGCAATATTTACGTGGCCATCTTTAGCGGTAAAAGTACCCATAGGCACCTGAGTGGGATGATCGTTGCCCTGCTGGTCTGGCACCTCACCACTCATGGTGTAACGCGCGCCTTGGAAATCTAATTTGGACATCATGGATTCTAGCAGTGACGTATGCACCCACTGCCCTTCACCCGTACGCTCCCGGTGCAGCAGCGCAAGCAATATACCCTGACCCAAAAACATACCCGCAGAAGTATCTGAAATAGCCACGCCCACACGCATAGGCCCCTGACCAGGCTCGCCGGTCACAGACATAAGGCCGCTCATGCCCTGAATAATCTGATCAACCCCAGGGCGCTTGCTGTAAGGGCCATCTTGACCAAAGCCAGAAATACTGGCGTAAATGATTTTGTCATTAATGGCTTTCAGGGTTTCGTAATCTACGCCAAGCCGATACTTCACATCGCTGCGAAAATTCTCTACCACCACATCGGCACTCGCGGCGAGCTTATGAAATAGGCTTTTACCTTCAGCAGATTTTAGATCAATGGCTAACGAGCGCTTATTGCGGTGCAGATTTTGCTCGTCAGGACCTCGCCGCCCGCCCGTGACAGAACTGCCTTGAGCATCTTTGCGCGGCGGCGGTTCAATTTTAATGACATCGGCGCCCCAATCAGCAAGCAGGCGTACCGCCATAGGCCCAGCCCGCGCAATGGTTAAATCTAAAACTCTAATATGTTTAAGCGGTCCATCCATAGCTAACCACTATCTCCCAAATGTCCTACTGGACTGATGCTAAAAAGGTAAAGCCTAGGACTTGCGAATTAAGCGGCCCGGCAAAGCTTCTGTGGCTTCGCCGCGCACATAGGTGACTTCACCAGACACTATGGTGGTCTCATAGCCTCGCGCTTTTTGCTGTAGGCGCGCACCACCCGCAGGTAGGTCGTTAACTATTTCTGGCAAGCCCGCGTGCAGGTTGTCAAAATCAATAATATTCAGGTCTGCCTTCATACCCACCTGTAACGTGCCCCGGTCGTATAACTCTACGGCTCTGGCGGTGTCTTGAGTCTGACACTTAATCAGCGTGGGCAGGTCTATGCCCTCGCCCCTGCTGCGGTCGCGGCCCCAATGAGTAATCAACGTGGTAATAAAGCTGGCATCACAAATAGTGCCCACGTGTGCACCACCGTCACCCAGCCCCATAACCGTGTCTTTATGCAAAATCATATCCCGACAACAATCTAAGTTGTCTTCGGCATAATTGGCAAACGGCGTATACAGCAGACTAGTTCCGTTATCTTGCAGCAGCACGTCGTAAATATAGGACCAAGGATCTAAGCCGCGCTGCATGGCCTGAGCGTACAAACTGTCTTTAGGATCTGGCTCATAGTTAGGCGGATCGCTCATCAGCCAAATTTTGCGCCCTTCATCCATTAAGTGATAAAGACGCGCAAAACCGCGACCGGTTTCCTCAGCCAAAATCTTTGCTTTGCGGGCGGGATCAGCAAGAGCCAAACATCGCTCGGCCAAAGGCAGCTGACCTAATTCAGTAAAGGAAGGCCGAGTAGTAAATGGCGCCAACGTTGTGGTCAAACCTAACAATATACCAATTGGGCGCGGCGCAACTTGGCCACGCATGACTAAGCCGCTGTCGCTGGCTTGCTCAATTTTACCCAATATTTTGCGCCAGCCATGAGGACTCAAACCCTGTGCCAAGGAAATAGACATAGGCCTGCCTGAGGTGTCGACCATCTGCTTGAGCAACGAGAATTCACCCTCTAAGTCGTCAAAGTCCGAGATCATTTCCATCACCCCGCGCCCTGCAGTTTTTAACGCGCTGGCCATACCTAACAATTCGTCCACCTCAGCTTGCAACGTGGGCGTAGGCTCGCCGCGAGAGGTTCGGTGATTGAGCGTACGAGAACTGGTAAAGCCCAATGCGCCGGCAGCCATGGCTTCTACAGTGAGCTGGCGCATCTGGGTAATGTCTTCAGGTGTAGCCGGTTCACGATCAGCGCCGCGCTGTCCCATAACATACACACGCAAAGCCGCGTGAGGTATCTGGGCGCCCACATCCATATCAAACTGGCGCTTAGACAAATAGTTCATATAGTCAGGGAAGCTTTCCCAGTCCCAGCTCAAACCCTCATTCAGCGCCACACCAGGAATGTCTTCTACCCCTTCCATCAGCTCAATCAGTAAATCGTGGTCTGTGGGCCGAACGGGTGCAAACCCCACACCACAATTACCCATCACCACACTGGTCACACCATGATGGCTAGAAGGCGACATGCGGTTAGACCAAGTGGCTTGGCCATCGTAATGGGTATGAATATCAACAAAGCCCGGGGCAACAATTGCACCCTCTGCGGACAACGTTTGCTTGGCCTGTGAAGTGATGGGACCATTGGCACTGATCTCGACAATTTTGCCATCGCGGACACCAATGTCTCCCATAAATTCTGCAGCGCCAGTGCCATCAATAACTCGGCCACCGCGTACAATTAGATCTAACTGACTCATATTTTTTCCCCTAACTCTTATGCCCTAGTTTTATCACACCTCCCAAGGGATAAGTACCAGCGACATGCAGTTGCATGCCGGGACTTGCAGGAAAAATCAGCTAACCGCCTCGGCGCTTAGAAAAAACAGGCACAACATAAAGCGGTTGTACATGGGGATTTTGTAGCGGCTGGCACCGACAGGATGTCGGCTCACTAACTCGAACTAGCCTGAAAATCCTTGGGGCGCGACCGTTGTTTTATCCAAGAGGCTTGAATCTTTTCTGCGCCTAAACTTTGCGCAAACTTGGTCAGCGTTGGCCGCTCTTTAACCAGCTGCATTTCCGGCACCGCCCAACCACAGGAGGTCTGCGCCACCTCAATGTCCATCACAAAGAACTGCCGAGCGCCCAACTGCTCTGGCATTAACGCGGCATAGCCTGACCAAGCCTCGTCATTGGGCAGAACGCACTTGGCGTTGCCATACACGCGCAAAATGAGGGGTTGTTTGGCGAACGAGCACCACATAAGGGTCATGCGCGGCGTACTCTGCAAGTGGGTATAAGTTTCGTTACCGCTGCCAGTAAGGTTCATCCAAACCAGCCTGTTACCCTGTAAAACCCGCAGGCTATCCATACCTTTAGGGGAAACATTAATCGGGCTATCGGCATCAGCTGTGGCAACAAAGAACATCGACTGAGCCTCAATGAAGGCCACGTGTTCCTGATTTAAAGCGGTAAAATACTCGGCCATGATTGTCCCTTAATCTGATTTTGATTCACTAGGTTTTTGTTAAAACACGCTTTTGCGAATAACTTGTTATGGCAACGGCTAAGACAACACCCAAGCTAATTAGGCGGAAAGACAGAAAGACCGATACCGCCTAAACAGCGGCTCCTGACAGTTGCCGCTCTTAACCATGAACTTTAGCCACGCTCCATAGCCGTACATTGATAAAGCACTCGCCACGCCAGTCCCGCCTTACGGTGCACAATCACGTTTTGATAGGCCGAGCTGTGAAACATATTTAAATAAGCCTTACGCGATGGATAGTTGACGATAATCACCTCATCCGCGTCTGCGGTTTCGTCGCCCACAAATAACAGCTCACGGTCTTGTTGAAACACCATGCTGCCACCTAAGGCATAAATCAACGGACCGACGGTGCCCGTATACTGGGCATACGCTTCACGGCCAGTACGCGCAGGGCCATTGTAGTCCTCTGGGTAAATGGCCTGATCTTTATACTTAATCAAATTGACCATGGTAAATGGACCGTCATTGCCACTACCCGCCGTTTTTTCAAGGGCCGCTAACTGGGCTTGAGTGGGTTCAGTACCGTGCATTTTTCACCTGCCTTAAATCCTAACGTAAATCGCTCACCACTCATTAGACAAGCGCTTGCCGCACATGTACATCTCTACACATACCAAGTTAACAATGCTCGTGATCTTCGGCTAGAATGGCAATTCTGCCTAATCACCCATTGACCCACGATTTAACGCAAATTCGGTTAATGTGCGGCCTAGCGCAAGTAGTAAAATTATAAATTGGTGTGTTTTGGGCGTCCGCCGACCACACCCTAATAACAGCTGGGGAGCGTTATTCATGAGCATTGAAGTGAAGCATTTTTTACCTTATTCACCTGCAACCATTTGGGCCATAGTTGGCTCGCCGGGCCGAGTAGATTGGGTACCAGGCGTTGAGTCCTGCGAATTCGATGGCGAAGTAAGACGCTTCAAAATGGAAGGCGCTGGCGGATTAGCAGAACGCATTGTTAGCCATGATGATGCGCAAATGTTCATGGAATATTCGGTAGTAGAGTCCACACCGCCACTCCAATCACACTTAGCGTCCATTAAGCTTAACGCAAGCAACAGCGATGCAAGCCAAGGCACCGAGTTTATTTGGCGCACTGACGTTGCACCGGTTGAAGTGGCGCCGTTTATAAAGAAAGGTATGCGCGGCTCGCTGGCATTGCTCGAACAAATATTGGCCGCTGAAAACGCACAGTAGCGCATATTAGCGAACGCAAAAGGGGCCTCAACCACAATAAATGTCTTGCATGTGAGGCTTCTGCGAAAACCCCGAACATCGCCTAAAACCTGCCGCTTGTCCCTAACTAGCAAATGATATTTTTGCTAAAAGGGCAAAATTGCAGTCCAACGTAAATGGTGAAAAGCAAATGTGATTGACAGATCATCAGATCTGGTTGCATTTGACCAACTACTTAGCGATACACGCATTGATCCAAAGAATGATCCAAAGATTGACCCAAAGGTAAACCGATAAACCAATAGGCAGATAAACCACCAGCCGCACGAAAGAAATGACCTGCAGAAAGAGTAGAACGGCCTATTGCAAGAAGCTCATAGGAGCTTATAAAAACCAAATAGACACCCTAGACCGACATTTAAACATTCGTCAAAAAGAGCGTCAAAAAGACCGCAACAAAAAGAACAGCAATCGCGGCGTTATAAGAAGCATAACGTCTTGCGCAAGGAGAATGAGAACAATTACATGAAAATAAAGTTACCCCCCTATATCTATTTCACAATTGGGCTTTTTGTATTTTCCGCCGGCTTCGCTTTTTATGAACGCCAATACCCCATCGTTACGGACCTCGAGCCAGAAACAGCCACTTTGCGCATAACTACTTCGGGAAATATTTTGGGCTATGTTGGAAAAAATGGCGCCTACACATGGAAAGGTATCCCCTACGCCCAAGCCCCAACTGGACCTCTGCGTTGGCGCGCACCAACGCCCATACAACCTTCGAATACCCGCGGTGTCATTGAAGCATTGGCTTCAGGACCAGTTTGCCCACAATTCGCATCGCTCATTGGCGGCCAGCCCGATGCCCCACAAGGCAGCGTGATTGGCAGCGAGGACTGCCTTTACCTCAACATTTATGCCCCACCCAATGCTGAAAATCTGCCAGTGATGTATTGGATCCATGGCGGTGGTAATAGCATTGGCCAAGGTGGTAGTTACGACGGCTCAAACCTTGCTATGCAACGCGACGTTGTTTTAGTCACCATTAACTATCGCCTAGGCATATTTGGCTGGTTCACCCATCCGGCACTAAGCACCGGCAACCCCGAAGACGATTCCGGCAACTACGGTACTTTAGACGCCATCCAGGGGCTAAAGTGGGTGCGCGACAACATCTCGCAATTTGGCGGCGACCCAGACAACGTAACGGTTTTTGGCGAATCCGCCGGGGGCAGAGACGCGTTAGCAATGATGGCCTCGCCACTGGCGAAAGGTCTGTTTCATAGAACCATAGTGCAAAGTGGCAGCTACAGCGCCAATCCGCTTTCGGTAGGACAAAATTACGCTCGTGACGGCGGACACCCCTTCAGCTCCAAAGAAATTGTCACCAAGCTACTTTTAGCAGATGGCACCGTAGACTCGTTAGAGGCAGCCGAAAACCTGCAATTAGACATGAGCAGCTCATACACTAGGCAATATTTATACAATAAATCGCCAGAAGAAATTTTCCAACTATTCAACTCCGGCGGCTTTGGCATGATTAATCTGCCCGACAACTTTGCCGACGGCACCGTGCTGCCTAATCTCAGTGTAGAGGAACTATTTTCTGACCTAAACAATCATAACGCTATGCCGGTCATATTGGGCACCAACAGAGACGAACCCGCCGTTTTTATGGCCCGAGACCCACGCTACCTCGAAAATTTTTTGGGCTTTCTGCCGCGCCTAAAAGATAAAATTGCTTATAGGCGCACTGTAAAATACGGCGCACTGACTTGGAAAGCCAGAGGCGTAGATAACCTAGCCCAATACATGACCAAAGCTGGCAACAAACATGTTTACGCCTATAGATTCGATTGGGACGAGGAACCATCGCAATTAGGGTTCGACCTCAGCACAGCATTAGGTGCGGCGCACGGGCTAGAGATCGCCTTTGCCTTTAACGACTTTGAAGGCGGGTTTGGTATCGACTACATCTATCCTTTTGATGACAACCAAGCAGCGCTAGCTAACAGCATGAGTTCTTATTGGAGCGAATTTGCACACAACGGCAGCCCCATGCAAGGGCGCGATGGCAACGAACCCATGTGGGTGGGCTGGGGTATGGGTGGCATGCAAACTTTGGTATTAGACACACCAGGCGACCAAGGCATTTTCATGAACAAAGAAATTGTTAGTCTTGCAAGCATAAAAGCAGAGCTAGCCGCGGACACGACGATAGATGATGAAGCAGAGCGCTGCCGGTTGTATGCGCGGAACTTCCGCGGCGAAGAATTTGTCAAAGCGGAGTACGACGCTTTAAGCAACGGCGTTTGCGCGGAAATAGATCCTAGTACTATTTCCAGCTTCTAAGTTCTAAGTTCTAAGTTCTAAGTTCTAAGTTCTAAGTTCTAAGTTCTAAATTCTAAATTCTAAATTCTAAATTCTAAATTCTAAATTCTAGCCAACAGTTTTTAATTTTCGCCTTCCCTAAAATATAGGTTTTAGCTTTCGCTGCACTAAAACCTCATTGTCATACACTTAAGCCTTAGCAGGCGAAGCCCCACCACTCATCATCAATGTTTCTTGACCGGGCTTCGGTTCATTAGGAATAAACTGCGAGGCTATCAGCGATAGCAGAGCAAAAACCGCACCGCAATAAAACACCAACTCTGGCGCTGTGATCCAAACAACACCTAACGCCGCGGGTATGACGACCGCTGCAATATGACTAATAGTAAAAGATACCCCTGCAGTGCTGGCCATATCTTTTGGGTCGGCAATTTTTTGGAAGTAAGTGCTGATGGCAATGGCCATGGCGAAGAACATGTGGTCAATCACGTATAACGCTGCCGCTAATGTGGCGTTGTCTACCAAGCCATAGGCAACAAAAACAAAAATCAGGCCAATGTACTCGGCAGTTAATGCACGGCGCTCGCCAAAGTGATGAATAAGCTTGCCAATGCGCTCGGCAAAAAACCAGTTAAAGGCGTAGTTTATGAGAAAGAGTAGCGTCACTTCAGAAGCGCTGTAACCGAATTTTTCCACCATCAAAAACGCGGCAAAAACGACAAATATCTGCCTGCGCGCACCAGACAAAAAGGTCAGCACATAATAAAGCCAGTAACGCTTACGCAAAATCAGGGTCTTGTGCTGTACGGTTTTTGAAGGAAAGTGCGGAAACCCCAGCCACATGACTACCGCCAGTATCATGCAAACCCCACCAGCGAGCGCAAAGTTCCAAATATAATCTAGCTCAAAAATCTCTAAGCACAGCCATAATATGGAATAAACAATTAGGGAGGTAATAGAGCCCACAGCAATCAACCGGCCTAACACCTGTGGCGCTTGCTCTTTAGTCAGCCACTGCAAACTCAAAGATTGCTTTACTGCCTCGAAGTAATGAAAGCCAATACTCATAACCACCGTGGTGAAGTAAAGACCATATTCGCTAGGAAAAAACCCTGCTGCTGCAACGCCTGCACCCAGTAATGCCAAAGACAACACGGCAAAGGTTTGTTCTTTAAGAATGAGCAAAACAAATATGACGGTGAAGGACAAAAACCCCGGCACTTCCCGCAAGCTTTGCAAAATACCAATTTCAACACCGGTGAAGGCGGCACGCTCAACGACAAAGTTATTCAGCAGCGCCGACCAAGCGTTGAAGGCAATAGGCATAGCCACTGACATTAAAATCAGCAGCATGATGGGGGAGCGCCAAGTGGATTGCTGCATATATTTTTACCTTGTTAATCCCCTAGTAAAAGGCTTTGGCGGCGTCAGCGCCAGTAAAATTTGCCGATTAGCGTTTTTCTACCAACTGAAAAACAAAGCTACCGTGGGCCAACAGACGTTCTTGGTCGTCTATTACTTCAGTAGTAAATGTCATTACTCGGCGGCTTTGACTAACCACCTTTGCCGTTGCATGCAGCCGTGCCCCGGCTTGGCTGCCGCGCACATAGGTGACATTGCCGCTGGTAGTTAGCCCCAATACATCGAGAGAAGCACAGGCGTATGCGCACGCACTGTCCATCATGGCGTAGGCCACGCTGCCGTGAGTGAAGCCCGCGCCGTTCACCCAAGCGTCGGTCACAACAAGCGTCAGAGCAGAATGACCGGCATCTGCGCTGAGCACTTCAATACCGTAGTTTTCACGTATTGCTGCATCGCCCTGGATGAGCTGTTGGGCGAAGGCATTTGGTTTGTTCATTGAGATCAACCACCTGAGCTATTCATAATACGATGAGTGACAAGATCACCTACCACCAGTTTTTGCAACTCACTGGCCCCACTTGGAGAGTGCGAGTGAGACTTGGAATTACGCAAAGCGTGGGAGAATAGCCGAAAGTACTTATAGACCCAAATGGTCTAGACATAGGCATAAGTAGGGGTATTTGGCCTTTTTCCTTTTTTTGGTTGTGGCCTGGCCCGATGGATTTTTTTAACGCACCTGCATTTTTGCATCACAGCGTCTAAGACTGTCGAGTCCAATACCTCTGAGTCAACTACCTCTGCGTAAGCGCGCCCGAAAATGCACGTAAGATCGGCTTGCCCAAAAACTGCAATATA
>ERZ1047472.678-NODE-678-length-29231-cov-70.815636_pt1 | contig 29231 bp, 29 predicted proteins | sample MGYA00383095_ERZ1047472 | MGnify/ENA primary metagenome ERZ1047472 (study PRJEB29581, sample SAMEA5548365) | metagenome | biome: marine; feature: coastal; material: water | depth 1 m | study: Short-term variability in the microbial, nano- and picoplankton... | reverse complement strand
CGGTTAAACTATCCATTCCTGCAGATGCTTGTTCTGATGTGCTTTCTGCTGTTAACCGTTTAGCTTGAGCTAATTTGCCAGCTAAATCTGGATGTGCTTTCAAAACACTTAACTGTTGCCCCTTAGAGCCTGATCTAAAAGCCCGACATAGAGCATTGTGCAATCCAATAGCTGTATCATGAGAATAGCTTAATTCAAGATCGTAGGCATTATCTGCGACCCAAGGTGAATGCTCAAATATTCCACCATATTTACTAATAAATTTTTCCCGGTCCATTTTACTTGGCCTTTCAAATCGATTGTGTGGATGATTTTTTTTCCAATGATCTGCAATTTGCTCTCGTGTCGCGATCCAGACACTATCGTGTTCATTTACAAACTCTAAAAACTTTTTAATTGCTTCAAATCTACCAGGGCGACCAATCAAACGGCAATGTAATCCAATTGACATCATTTTTGGTGAGCCATTAGCACCTTCTTGATACAATGTTTTAAAACTATCTTTTAAATATTCCAGGAATTGTGTTCCAGAATTAAAACCTTGTGGCGTTGCAAATCTCATGTCGTTCGCGTCTAAAGTATAAGGAACTATCAGTTGATCATTATCGGAAAATTCTGTCCAATATGGTAAATCATCAGCATAGCTGTCAGCTATATATGAAAAAATACCAGTACTAGCAGCTAACTTAATTGTATTTTCGGAAGATCTCCCAGTATACCAACCTTTTGGGGCGCTGCCTGTCACTTCGGTATGAAGACGAATGGCTTCGTTCATATCAGCTTTTTCGTCTTTTTCTTCAAAGTCTTTATAATCAATCCATTTTAATCCATGACTGGCTATTTCCCAGTTTGCTGATTTCATTGCGTGAACATGATTAGGTGATCTAGCTAATGCAGTTGCGACACCATAAACTGTTACAGGTAATTCTTTAAATATATCATATAAGCGCCAAAAGCCTACTCTGGAACCATATTCATAAATTGACTCCATATTTGCATGACGTTGATTTGGCCAAGCGCTGGCTCCAACTATTTCAGATAAAAATGCTTCAGACGCATTGTCGCCATGAAGAATATTGTTTTCACCACCTTCTTCAAAATTGATAACAATTTGTAATGCAATCTTTGCATTATTTGGCCATTGGGCTTTTGGAGTATTTTTACCATAGCCATACATATCTCGTGGATAGCGTTTCATCCTTAAAGATCTCCTGTTTTATTGTTATTATAAACAATCTATTATGGTTTTATATCAAATAATATTTGAAGGAGTATTACTGAATTAGCTCTTTAATAATGTAAAAATCTTATTAAAAATAGAATGAATTAGGAGGAATATTTAATGGCTGGATATCTGACAACTCATGTTTTGGACACTGCTCGAGGTTGCCCTGCCGCGGGCCTGAGAATTGAACTTTATAAGATAGTTAGTAATAGTAGAAAATTTCTATCTGAGGCGCTCACGAACGATGATGGTAGAACTAACGAACAAATTTTAAATTCAGCTGAGTTTGAAATTGGAGAGTATGAGTTACTTTTTCACTGTGGTGACTACATAGCGCGTCACAATCAAGTATCAGAGGGCGTTCAATTTCTCAATATTGTGCCCATCCGATTTGGAATGTCAGAAAATCTTCACTATCACGTGCCATTATTATTGTCACCATATGGGTATTCAACTTACCGAGGGAGTTGATTGTTTCTTATGAAATGGACCTGAGATTGCATCACTAATATGCTCTATCATAAACTCCATAAATAAACGTGCCTTTGGATCTTGATGACGCCTATGTGTGTATAAACAGGCCATTTGCACATGGGAGGGTCTTGTTTTTTCAGCTACAATTACGAGTTTGCCACTTTTTAGATGATCATAAACTTCAAATACAGGCTTCATAGCAATACCGGCGCCAGCAAGAGCCCAGTCCGTTAATACATCTCCATCATCACTTTCTAATCTTCCCTTTACATCAAACTTTCTTAACCCATCAGGAGTATTTAATTCCCACTGGAATTCAGTCGATCCAGGAAATCGTAACATGAGGCAATTATGCTTGCCTCTTTGAAGTTCGAATCCATCTACTGGATGACCATTTTTTGCAATATATTCTGGACTAGCACATAAAACACGAGGGCAATCAGCTATCTTCCGAATTCTAAGATTAGAATCAGTTGGGTGGCCTAGAAAAAAAGCAATATCTAGTCCTTCAGCAGTTAAATCAACTTTTCGATCACTCAAGCGCAACCTTAAGTCAACTAGGGGATATTTACTCGTAAATGCAGGAGAATTGGGAGCTATTAAACTTCTGCCAACACCAAGTGGCGCAGCAACATGTAAAACGCCGCGCGGGTTCTCTGTAACGTCTCCAATGTCAGCTTCAGCCATTTGTACTGATTCTAGAATTACTCTAGCGCCTCGATAAAATATCTGACCTTGTTCAGTTGGTGACAAACTTCTCGTTGTACGTTGAAATAAACGAACACCTAAGTGTGTTTCAAGTTGTGAAATTCGTGCTGATGCCACAGCAGGTGATATTCTTTGATCTCTTGCAGCAGCAGACATGCTACCTAATTCATAGATGCGTGTAAAAGTGCGTATATTTTCGAAATATGACATTGTTGTCTTTTTTTTGATACTGTTTTACCAATAACAAACCTAGCAAGAAAATAAAAGTGCATGTAAGAAAGAAAAAATTTAGAAAGAAATATTAATGGATGATTTTGTAATTATGTGGGAGTGGTTTGCTTTTGCAGTTCGTTGGCTTCATGTCACTACTGCAATAGCATGGATAGGCTCTTCTTTTTATTTTATTGCATTAGATCTGGGGCTGAAAAAATCCCCAAATTTACCAGCAGGTGCTTACGGCGAGGAGTGGCAAGTCCATGGTGGAGGATTTTATCATGTTCAAAAGTATTCAGTGGCCCCAGAAAATATGCCTAATCATTTAACTTGGTTTAAATGGGAAAGCTACGCTACGTGGCTTTCTGGTGCTGCTATGTTAATGATTGTTTACTGGCTTGGAGCGGAGTTGTATTTAATTGACCCTGCAAAAGCTGATTTATCAGTTTTTCAAGCAATTATCATTTCAGCAGGATCTTTATTAGTGGGCTGGGTTGTATATGATTTTTTATGTAAATCTGCTTTGGGAAATAATCCTACAGGATTAATGCTTTTATTGTTTGTTGTTCTGGTTGTAATGTCATGGGGTTATAATCAAATATTTACTGGTCGTGCTGCCATGCTTCATTTGGGAGCATTTACTGCAACTATAATGTCAGCAAATGTTTTTCTAATAATAATGCCAAATCAAAGAATTGTTGTTAAAGATTTAAAGGAAGGCCGTACCCCTGATCCAAAATATGGAAAAATAGCAAAATTACGGAGTACACATAATAATTATTTAACCTTACCAGTTCTATTTTTGATGTTGTCCAATCATTATCCATTAGCATTTGCTACTGAATACACATGGATTATTGCATCATTGGTTTTTTTAACTGGCGTTACAATTCGACATTATTTTAATACATTGCATGCTACTGGATCAGGCCCAACTTGGACTTGGATGGCAACTTTAGTATTATTTTTAATTATCGCGGCACTTTCAACAGCATCTTCATGGAATGGAGATTATGATGATTTAGAAAACCAACCGCTAACAAAAAAGCAAGAGAGCCTAATGTTAGCAAAAGGTTTTGATGATGTCTCGGATATTATTATCAGTAGATGTTCCATGTGTCATGCCCGAGAGCCTGTATGGGATGGTATGATAAATGCACCAAAGGGTGTTTTTCTTGAAACAGATCATGACATTGTTCGAGGAGCAAAGGAAATTTATATTCAAGCTGGTGTAAGTCATGCAATGCCGCCAGCAAATATAACTAATTTGGCAAATGAAGATCGAATTAAGATAGTGAAATGGTTTCGAGCTGCAGTGCCTAATAAATTTTTAAATTAAATAAATTTTACCTCTGTTTTGTTTTCCACTTTGGATGAATCCAAGGCTTTGCATTTGACTTGGGTAGAGGCTGCTTTCCTAGAATATGATCTGATGCTTTTTCACCAGTCATTATTGATGGTCCATTTAGATTTCCATTGGTAATTCTAGGGAAAATAGAACTATCTGCTATTCTTAAATTTTTTACACCTATAACTTTACATTCTGGGTCGACAACAGACATTGGATCATCAGTAGATCCCATTTTGCATGTTCCACATGGATGATACGCACTTTCTACATTCTCGAGCAAAAATTTGTCTAGAGCAGCATCTGATTGTATATTTTGTCCTGGTTGGATTTCTTTCCCTGCATATTCTTTAAATGCGTCTTGACCGAAAATCTCTCGCGTAAGTTTAATACAATTTCTAAAATCAACCCAATCCTCTGATTTGCTCATGTAGTTAAATATTATTTTTGGAGCATCATTTGGATCTTTTGAGTTTAAAGTTACTGAGCCTCTAGAAGTGGATCTCATTGGTCCAACATGTGCTTGAAACCCATGCCCTTCAGCGGCTGCCTGTCCATCATATCTGACGGCAATTGGTAAAAAGTGATATTGTATATCAGGATACTCTACGCCTGCTTTTGAACGTATGAATGCAGCGCTTTCAAATTGATTAGATGCGCCTAAGCCAGATTTTGTTAATAGCCATTGAGCTCCAATGAGCGCTTTTGAGAAAATATTCCAGTATCTATAAAGTGTAATTGGTTTCAATGATGCAATTTGGAGGTAAATTTCTAAGTGGTCTTGTAAATTTTGCCCTACACCAGGCCTATCTGCTATGACTTCAATTCCATGATCTTTTAGGTGCTCTGCTGGGCCAATTCCTGATAACATTAAAAGTTTTGGTGAATTAATTGATGAGGCCGAAATTATCACTTCGCGTGTTGCATTTATAACTTGAACCTTGCCATTTATCTCTACTTCAACACCTATGGCGTGACCATCTTTTATGATTATTTTACGTGCAAAAGCGCGAACAATTTTGCAATTCTTTCGTTTTAAAGCTGTATGCAGATATGCATTTGCAGCAGACCAGCGGCGCCCTTTATAAACAGTTTGCTCCATTGGTCCAAAGCCCTCTTGCTTTTCACCATTGTAATCATCAGTTGTTTCATAACCAGCTTGTTTTCCAGCTTGAACAAAAGCTTTAAATAGTGGGTTTTGTCTGGGGCCACGAGATATGTGCAATGGACCTTTACGACCACGCCAAGATTTATCTCCTCCATGCCCACCACTTCTCCAATTCTCCATTCTTTTAAAGTAAGGTAAAACATCTGCATAAGACCAACCTGAAGCACCAGATTGTTCCCAAAAGTCATAATCTTTTGCATGCCCTCTTACATATACCATTCCATTTATTGAAGATGATCCGCCTAGTACCTTCCCTCTTGGTGTAGCTAATCTGCGATTGTTCAAATATGGCTCAGGTTCAGATTGGAACCCCCAGTCATATGTTTTCATATTCATTGGATATGATAATGCTGCAGGCATTTGTATTAAAGGACCCATATCTGAGCCACCAAATTCGATTATAATTACAGAATTTTTTTCATCTTCTGAGAGCCTATAGGCCATAGCACAACCAGCAGAACCTGCTCCAATAATTACAAAATTAGCTTCCATTAGTATTTTTCCTAATATGGTGAATCAACATTTCCCATTCGCACATAAACAGTTTTAAGCTGACTGAAATGTTCTATTGCTGCTTTAGAATTTTCACGGCCAACACCAGAACCTTTAATGCCTCCAAAAGGAACTTCAACAGGCGCATCATTGTATGAATTAATAAAGCATGTTCCTGCTTCTAATTGATCCACAACGCGATGGGCTCTTTTGATGTCATTAGTGAAAACTCCACCTGCTAAACCCAAATCTGTGTCGTTTGCTCTAGCAATTACTTCATCTTCATTTTCAAAGTCAAATACAGACATTACAGGACCAAAGATTTCCTCCTTGGCTATTGTCATCTCATCTGTAACATCCGAAAAAACTGTTGGCTCAATAAACCAACCACTACTTTCAATGATGTTTCCTCCAAAAGCTAATGTTGCACCTTCTGCCTTCCCTTTTTCAATAAAACTCATAACTATATCTCTTTGTTTTTCAGAAACCATTGGTCCAAATTGTGTTTCTTCATCCATAGGATCACCAATTATAATCTTAGTGGCTCGTTCAATAAAACGTTTTAGAAAAACTTCTTTGATACTGCTTTGGACAAATACTCTAGTTCCATTTGAACAGACTTGGCCAGTTGAATACATATTGGCTAACATTGCTCCACCGACAGCATTTTCAATATCAGCGTCATCAAAAATTATTAGAGGAGATTTACCACCAAGCTCCATGGTTACATTTTTCATGCCTAATGCTGCTGAAGAATACACTTTTTTGCCAGTTTCTGCAGAACCGGTTAATGAAACTTTATCTACTCGTGGATCAGAAACTAACTTAGCGCCAACGTCTCCATATCCTTGAATAACATTATATATACCTTTTGGGGCACCGGCCTCAATTAAAATTTCTGCAATTTTTAATGCGCATAATGGTGTCATTTCGGATGGTTTAAATACCATTGAATTACCACAGGCTAATGCCGGTGCACCTTTCCAACATGCGATTTGTGTAGGATAATTCCACGCACCAATTCCTACGCATAAGCCTATTGGAATTCTTTTTGTATATGCCCAATCTTCTCCAAGTGGTATATGTTCACCAGTAATGGATCCGGCTAGGCCGCCAAAGTATTCTAATGCATCTGCAGCTGAGGTAGCATCAACGTATAGTGTTTCTTGTAATGGCTTCCCCGTGTCATAAGTTTCCAGAACTGATAATTCACGATTGCGTTCACGAATAATATCAGAAGCTTTACGTAATATGCGCCCTCTTTCAGTCCCTGATAGTTTGGCCCAAGATTTTTGGGCATGTTTTGCTGATTCTAATGCCATTTCTATAATCTTAGGCGTTGCAGAATGTAATTTTGCAATTTTTTCACCAGTCGCTGGATAGATACATTCAATTATTTTTCCATCAGTGTCTTCTATGTACTCACCATCAATAAAGTGACTTGCTGTTGGTTGACATTTTAGTGCCATAATTTTTTGTCTCCAGTTTATTATACATAATGATTTTTAATAAATAATCTATTCACCCCGAGGGAATCTATTATCATTTTCTACTTCATTTAAATCCATATGATTTCTCATATAACGTTCTGATGCATCTTGTAAGGGCTGATAGTCCCAAGGGAAATAATTTCCATTACGTAATGCCTCATAAACTATCCATCGCTTTGCTTGGCTTTCCCGAACATCAGTATCAAATTTATTTAAATTCCAGCGTTTTTCTGACTTAACTCGAAGTTGATTTAATGTTCCCTGATGTTTGTGAGTATTGACGAGATTAATTAATTCATTTGGATCTTCATCTAGATTGAAAAGTTGATCTTCATCTAGCAAGCATCTGTTATATTTCCATGGTCCGTATCTCAGGGATACCATAGGGGAATAAGAGGCCTCGGCAGCATATTCCATAGCTACTGGACTTGTACGCTCTCCACCTTGCCCTAAATGGACTAGACTTTCACCTTCACACCACGGTGCTATTTCTTCAATAGATACATCAGCTAAATCACAAAGTGTTGGTGCGAGATCAATATTTGAAACTGGATAAGTGACTAGTCCTGGTTTCATTTTTGGTGAACAAACCATTAAAGGTACTCTTGCTGAACCTTCATAAAAAGACATTTTAAACCAAAGTCCTCTCTCACCCAGCATATCCCCATGATCAGATAAAAATAGAATTGTTGCTTCTTGTTTTGTAGTCTCCAAAGCTTCTAAAATCTCGCCAATTTTATCATCAAGATAACTGATATTTGCGAAATAGGCACGCCTTGAGCGCTTTATATCATCATCAGTAATATCAAAATCCCGCCAATTATTAGCATCAAAAATACGTTTTGAATGGGTGTCATGTTTTTCGTATTCAAATGCAGAAACAGTGGGCATTAGATGTGCACAATCTTCGTACAAATCCCAATATTTTTTTCTTGCTACATATGGATCATGTGGATGCGTAAAGCTAACGGTCAAAGACCATGGGCGGTTATCTTTACCCTTAGAAAGATCATAAATTTTTCGTTTTGCATTGTATGCCACTTCATCATCATATTCCATCTGATTAGAAATCTCAGCAATTCCTGAGCCCGTTACTGAACCCATATTATGATACCACCAATCTATTCTTTCACCTGGTTTGCGATAATCTGGTGTCCAACCAAAGTCAGCGGGATAAATATCTGTTGTTAAGCGTTCTTCAAAACCATGCATTTGATCAGGTCCAACAAAATGCATTTTTCCAGATAGACATGTTTGGTATCCAGCGCGCCGCAAGTGATGAGCATAAGTAGGTATGTCTGATGAAAATTCAGCTGCATTGTCATATACTCTTGATTTTGATGGTAACAAACCTGACATGAATGATGCCCTGCCGGGTGCACACAAAGGAGAAGCAGTATAACAATTTTTGAATCTAGTAGATTTTTCAGCTAATTTTTTTAAATTTGGAGCGTGAAGCCAATCTGCTGGTCCATCTGGAAAAAATGTTCCGTTTAATTGATCTACCATGAAAATTAATAAATTTGGTTTTGTCATTAGGGTGCCTATTAAAAAACAATTCATTTCAAAATTACAGATATAAATGTAATATTTGTAACAGTAATATTTTAATGTTTAAAAGCGATACAATATTTAAATAATTTATTTTTGTGGAAAACCACCACTTTTACACAAACTTTAGAAAAGTGGTGAGCCGGTCGGGGCTCGAACCCGAGACCTACTGATTAAAAGTCAGTTGCTCTACCAACTGAGCTACCGGCCCACTAAGGCGCGTATTATGATGATGACACGGGAGGGTCAAGTCCTATTGTTATAAAATTAATACCTATCTGGAATGATTGTTTTGATTGGGTTATATCATCATCATGACAAATCTTGATATATACCCAAATGGTGTCCCGTTTTTAAAAATGCATGGATTAGGAAATGATTTTGTAATCATTGATGCAAGAGAATCAGAATCACCTATAAATGCACAGATTGCAAAAGTAATTGGTGATAGGCATTTTGGCGTTGGTTATGATCAATTAGTAATAATAACTAAATCCAAACAAGCTGATGTTGAGGTAGTATTTTGGAATTCTGATGGTTCATTATCTGATGCATGCGGGAATGCTAGCAGGTGTGTTGCTAAATTAATAATGGATGAAAATAATACAGAAGAAATTACACTAAAAACAGGAAGTGGGATCTTGGTGGCTCAAAAAGGCCAAAACAATTTAATAAGTGTAAATATGGGACATCCACAGCTGGATTGGGATGTAATACCATTAAAAGAAAAAGTAGATTTAATTGAATTGCCAATTGAAGGCAGTCCAGGTGCTGTAGGTATTGGGAATCCACACTGTGTATTTGTAGTTGATGATGTAAATTCAGTTGACCTTATAAGCTGGGGATCAAAAATAGAAACTCATGAGTTATTTCCAAAGAAAACAAATGTTGAATTTATTCAAATCATAGACCAAAAAAACATTAGACAGCGCACTTTTGAGCGTGGTGCTGGAGAGACTCTGGCTTGTGGTTCAGGAGCTTGCGCAGTTGCAGTTGTTGCTCACCTTAAAGGATTAACTGAACCAAATGTAAGTGTTCATCTAGATGGGGGTGAATTGAATATAAACTGGGCAAAAGATGGAATATGGATGACCGGACCGACTACATTAGTTTTTAAAGGTGTTCTAAGCCCTGATTTTTTGGAAAGTGCAAAATGACCTCTCCAAAATTTATGACACAAGGTTGTCGATTAAATGCTTATGAGACAGAGGCAATGAAAGAATTAGCTGATGCTGCTGGTTTGAAGAATATAGTAGTTGTAAATACATGCGCAGTTACTGCGGAAGCAGTTAGGAAATCTAAACAAGAAATAAGAAAACTTCGAAGAGATAATCCAAATTCTCAAATGATTGTCACAGGATGTGCAGCTCAAATCGAACCGAAAACATTTTCAGAAATGTCGGAAGTAGATTTAGTAATTGGTAACACAGAAAAAATGGACTCTAATACCTGGAATGAAATTTCAAATAAACCAGATTTTGTTGGAAAAACAGAAAAAGTAATGGTTGATGACATTATGTCAGTTAAAAATACAGCTGGACATTTAATTGATGGATTTGGCACTCGAAGCCGAGCGTATGTTCAAGTTCAGAACGGATGTGATCACAGATGTACTTTTTGTATTATTCCTTATGGGCGAGGAAATTCAAGATCAGTACCTGCTGGGGTTGTTGTAGATCAAATTAAACGATTAGTTGATACTGGGTATAACGAAGTTGTCCTTACAGGTGTTGATATTACAAGTTGGGGTGCTGATTTACCTATGGTGCCAAAATTAGGAGATCTAGTTCAAAGAATTTTAAAACTCGTACCAGATTTGCCAAGATTACGAATTAGTTCGATTGATAGCATTGAAGCGGATCCTGCATTGATTGATGCTATTTCATCTGAAATGAGATTGATGCCACATTTACATCTTTCGCTTCAGGCTGGGGATGACATGATCTTGAAGCGAATGAAAAGAAGACATTTACGTGATGATGCTATCGAATTTTGTTCAAAAATGAGAAGTGTGAGGCCTAACATAGTTTATGGAGCAGATATTATTGCTGGATTTCCTACTGAAACAGAAGAAATGTTTGAGAATAGTTTAAAATTAATAAAGGAATGTGGTCTAACTTGGTTGCATGTTTTCCCTTTCTCACCCCGTGAGGGCACACCTGCTGCTAGAATGCCACAGATGGATAGGTCAATAATAAAAGAGCGGGCTGCCCGCTTACGTTCGAGTGGTGAATTGGCCGTAAAAGATCATTTAGCTGCACAAATAGGCTTAGAGCATAATGTATTAATTGAAAATGAACGAATGGGTAGAACTGAAGGCTTTACAGAAGTATTATTTAATAAAGATCAAATAAAAGGATCTATTGTAAATGCGAAAATTGTTGATAAATCATCGAAACAATTAATAGCACAGTGAAAATACCAACTTTATATTCTTTTCGCCGATGTCCTTATGCAATGCGGGGCAGATTGGCTATTTCCACATCTGGTATTAAAGTTGAGTTGCGAGAAGTTGTTCTACGGGACAAGCCTACAGAAATGTTGGAGGCGTCTCCTAAAGGTACTGTTCCTGTATTAGTTCTTCATAATGGTGAAGTAATAGAGGAAAGCTTGGATATAATGATTTGGGCTTTTAAAAATAATTTACCAAAACCAGAAGAATACGAATTAGTTAAGTTTTGTGATGAAAATTTTAAACCTTGGTTAGATAGATATAAATATCCAAACAAATATAATGATTGCACTCAGAAACTTGTTTTAGAAAATGCTTTATATTTTTTTGAGTTATTAGAAAAAAAACTAGAAAAAAATATTTTCTTGTTTGGTAATAGCCGTGGTTTTTCTGATATCGGGATTGCACCATTTATAAGACAATTTGCCCATGTGGATATTGATAGGTTTTTAAATTTAAAATATCCAAAATTAATTGCATGGTATAAAGAATTTGTTGACTGGCAAGGTTTTAAATCAAGCATGAAAAAATACCCTAAATGGGTTGATGATCAGCCTGTCGTTTTTTTCCCTTAATTTTTATTATCTATTTATTTATTCTCTAACTTGTTTTAGGGCCTCCGATAAAGCCATTCCCGCAGTCATAGCAACGTTAAGTGATCGTGCTTTGCCATACATGGGTAATTTGATGTGTGAGTCACAAGCATTATGGACTTCATTTGGAACTCCTGCACTTTCACGACCCATAACTAAGGTATCGGTACTTTTAAATTTAAAATCCCACAAAATTGTATCTGCTTTTGTCGTTAAGAGAATTAGCCTACCTGGTTCACGGTTAGCTTGAAACGTTTCCCATGAATCATGGCGCACCATGTCAGTGATATCTGCATAATCCATTGCGCTTCTACGTAAGGATTTTAGTGATAACGGAAATCCACATGGTTCAATGATGTCTAGAGAGACACCAAAACATGCACAAAGTCGAATCATGGAGCCTAAATTAGGTGCAATATCGGGTTGATAACTAGCTAATCGCATTTTTTTGCCTTTGTTTTGCTGGTGCGTCCAAAAGGCCGCTAGACGAATGTAACATGTGCGTGTAAACCGCGTTCAGACAGTCAGATTCCGTCTGATTTTAAGTGTTTATTAAGCCCAGTAAGTAGGGCATGGCAAGGGAGACGCTAATCGTGTCCGAAGATAAAGGAAATCGCCGCGACTTTTTGTACGTGGCAACTGCAGGCACTGGAGCAGTTATTGGTGGGGCGGCTGTATGGCCAATGATCAATCAAATGAATCCAAGTGCTGATGTTCAAGCTCTATCATCTATTGAAGTTGATGTGTCTGATGTAGAACCTGGAACTCAAATCACAGTTAAGTGGCTTGGAAAACCAGTATTTATTAGACGTAGAACATCTGACGAAATAAAAGCAGCACGAGCTGTTCCATTAGCAGATTTACCTGATGTGGATGCACGCAATGCAAATGCTTCTCCAGTTGTTGGAGAAACAGAAACTTATGCAGAAGATTCTAATAGGTCATTAGATGAAACTGGTGAGTGGTTAGTTATGATGGGTGTCTGCACTCATTTAGGCTGTGTACCTTTGGGAGATGCTGGTGACTTTGGTGGCTGGTTCTGTCCGTGTCATGGTTCACATTATGATACAGCTGGGCGAATTCGCAAAGGCCCTGCACCAGAAAACTTACCAGTGCCTGTAGCTACGTTTATAGACGCAAATACGATTAAATTGGGTTAGGAGAAAGATCATGGCTGGAATTCCACACGATCATTACAAGCCAAAAACTGGCATGCAAAAATGGTTTCACGAGCGCTTACCTATAGCTTCTCTCATATATGATACATTAACAATTCCTACACCAAAGAATTTAAATTGGATGTGGATTTGGGGTATTGTTTTAACATTTTGTTTAGCACTTCAAATTATTACTGGAATTATTCTAGTTATGCATTACACGCCTCATGTTGATTTAGCGTTTGACTCAGTTGAACATATCATGCGTGACGTTAATGGTGGATGGGCTTTCCGTTATTTACATGCAAATGGAGCATCGTTGTTTTTTATTGCTGTTTATGCTCACATTTTCCGCGGATTGTTTTATGGCTCATATAAAGCACCCAGAGAAATAACTTGGATACTTGGTATGCTGATTTATTTAATGATGATGGCTACAGGATTTTTAGGTTATGTTCTTCCATGGGGTCAAATGTCATTTTGGGGTGCCACAGTTATAACAGGTTTATTTGGTGCAATTCCTGGTGTTGGGGGAATCCTACAAGAATGGTTATTAGGTGGACCAGCTGTAGACAATGCAACTCTTAACCGATTTTTCTCTCTTCATTATTTACTACCTTTTGTAATAGTTGGGCTAGTGGCTCTTCATATTTGGGCTTTTCATACTACGGGGAATAATAATCCAACTGGTGTAGAGGTTCGACGTAAATCAAAGGCTGAAGCACAAAAAGATACAGTACCTTTTTATCCTTACTATGTAATTAAAGATTTATTTGCATTAGTAATGATATTAATTGTTTTCATGGCTATTGTAGGTTTCATGCCAAATTATTTGGGGCACCCTGATAATTACATACCAGCAAATCCTTTGGCGACACCTGCACATATTGTTCCTGAATGGTATTATTTACCGTTTTATGCAATTTTACGTGCAATCACTTTTGATGTGTTATTTTTAGACGCAAAGTTTTTAGGTGTATTAGCAATGTTTGGTTCTATTGCTGTTATGGCTTTGGCACCATGGACTGATACTTCACCAGTAAGATCTGGTCGATATCGTCCAACATTTAAGATTGCATTCTGGATTCTAGGATTTGATTTCATGCTTCTTATGTGGTGTGGAGCACAACCTGCTGAAGGTTTGGTACCTCTAGTTTCGTTAATTGGTGCGATTTATTGGTTTGCATATTTCTTAATAATTCTACCAGTTCTGGGATGGACAGAAAAAACTCTACCTGTTCCTGAGACAATTGAAGCTGATTTTGATGCACATTATCCAGCAAAATCTGATATAGTTAAGTAATTGAAAGAGGATATAATATTATGAAAAAACTACTTCTTTCAGCGATAATTGCTTTTGGCTTAGTTTCAAATGCAAATGCCGAATCTGGGAAAACTCATATTGAAGATTTTGATTTTTCATTCGAGGGTCCATTTGGTAAATTTGATCAATATCAATTACAACGTGGTTTGCAGGTATACACAGAAGTTTGTTCTGCGTGCCACGGTCTTCGCCAAGTTGCATTTCGAACTTTAGGTGACGAAGGTGGACCACACTTGGACCCCGAAACTGTTAAAGCCTACGCTGCAGAAAATTTTGAAGTTTATGATGCTGAAAAAGATGAAGATAGAGCAGCAATACCTTCTGATAAGTTTCCAGGATCAGGCCTTGAAAACGCTCCAGATTTGTCACTTATGGCAAAAGCGCGTGCAGGATTTCATGGGCCAAATGGTTTAGGAATAAACCAGATTATAAAAGGTATGGGTGGACCTGAATATATTGCTTCTGTTTTAACTGGCTATACTGGTAAAGAAAAAGAGCAGGCTGGTACTACTTTTTATGAGAATACAGCCTTCCCAGGTGGGTGGATAGCAATGTCTCCACCTTTATCAGATGAGTTAGTTGAATTTGCAGATGGACACAGTAACGATGTTCATCATATCGCAGAAGATGTTTCAGCTTTTTTAATGTGGACAGCAGAACCAAAGATGATGGCAAGGCAACGTGTAGGCCTAATTTCCGTCGGAATGCTTATACTGTTAGGTATATTATTATACCTTACTAACAAAAAACTTTGGCGTGATATAAAACGTAAAAGTTAATATAAAATAAATTATATTTAAGGTCCTGATAAATTCAGGGCCTTTTTTCTATTAAAACTTTAAGCGCCTATATATTCAATCAATTCAGGCGGTGGGTTAGAAAATAATTCAGATGTATTTTCTGGAGCACGTACAACTCCGCCTGATATTAAAATAGTTTCATCTGAGATATGTAATGCATCTTCAGGCTGGTGTGTGACCATAAGCAAAGTAGACTTTGTACTTTCTACTATTTCATTTACCAAGTTCAGCATTTCTTTTTTCATGGCAGGACCTAATGCTGCAAATGGCTCATCTAAGCATAGTATAGGCTTTTTTCGTAATAAGCTTCGTGCTAACGCTACTCGTTGTTGTTCTCCACCTGACAGCTCAAAAGGCATTTTGTTTTCATAATTTTTTAACCCTACAAGAGATAAAGCTTTATCAACTATTCTTAATTCAGCGTCTGTAAGCTTTAAGGTTGTATTGATGCCTAAGCTAACATTTTTTTTAACAGAAAGATGGGGAAAGAGATTATGATCTTGAAATAATAAAGCTATGGGCCGTTCAGATGGTGGAGTTAAGGTTACATCATTTCCATTAATGAATACTTTGCCTTGGTCAGGAGATTTAAATCCAGATATTGTTGTTAAGAGTGTTGATTTTCCACCACCGGAAGGTCCTATTATGGCAACCTTTTTGCCTGACTCAATTTTGAAATTTGCTGTTAGATTAAATGTGCCATGGCTTAATTTAATATTATCTAATGTTATGCTCAAGCTGGCCTCCTCGGTCAAAAACCCAGAAAAGTAAGATGCTAAGTGATACCAACAATAATGCAACACCGGATGCCGCTGATATTTGGTAACTCGACATCAGTCTATACATAACTAAGGGTAAAGTTGCTACATCCGCTGGTGCAAATAGTGTGATGACACCAAGGTCTCCCATTGATAATGCGGCAGCTAATCCTGCAGAAAACCCAACGGGTCTTCGTAACCGAGGCCAAATCGCAATACGAAAACGAGAAAACTTTGTCATGCCTAAACTATCAGCCAATTTTCCGTAATTTTTTTCAGCGCGTGCCATGGCTGGCAAAATCATTCTTAAGGCAAATGGTAAGGCCATAGCTGCGTTAACTAAAGCTGTAATGGGGAGAGCAATAGTAAATGGAGAAATATATGGAAATAATAAAATAAACAAACCAGTGCCGATAATAAATGGTGATGCCGCAAGCGTCAGGAAACTCACAATTTCTATTGTTTGTGAAGTAATAGGAAATTTGTGAGATACACGAACAATAAGCCCTGACATTGAGATTGCCATTCCTATTGAAATTATAGATGAAACAATTGCGACCAATATAGAATTAAATGCTGCTATCCAAACAGTATTAGGTAAACTGAATATTGGTATAATGCCTCGAATGAAGATAGATAATAATGGCAAAAATAGAAACAAACACACAAAAGTTAAAATAAAAATATCAAATAATAGATATCGAAAATGAGTTCTGTCCCATCGTTCTATTTTTATGTCTAGACCACTTGAAAATTGAACTGGCTTTGAAAACATTACCGTCATAATACCCAAAATAGCACAAAGGCTAAATTGAATTATTCCAAGTTGAGCTGCTTTTGCAAAGTTGAAATCAAATCTAAGAGATTGGTAGATAGCTAGCTCTATAGTTGTTGCTTTTGGGCCTCCACCTAGTGCAAGTGCCACAGCAAAACTTGAAATGCATAATAAAAATATTATAAGAAAAATTCCTGGAATAACAGATTTTAACATAGGCTGCTCAATATGCTGTGAAATACCTGATGAATTGATTCCAAGCTGCGCAGATAATCTAAAGTGCTCGATTGGTATTGCTGCCCAACCCTGAACAATAAAACGAGTTGCTAGAGGTATGTTAAAAAATACGTGAGCTAAAACTACACCGGTAAATCCATAAATGTTCAGAGGATTAATATTAAAGTTTGATATAAATTCAGAAATATAACCAGATCTCCCCCATACGGCTATAATTCCTAAGATCGCAACAATAGTTGGTAAAATAAAAGGTGCGCCCATTATAGTAAGAATAACTTGGCGTCCTTTAAAGTTACGAAAATAGAGTGCGCGAGCTGTTGGTATAGCTATCAATATTGAAATTATTGCTGAAATTATAGCCTGACTGATTGTGAAGCGTATAATTGACCAATCTGATGGACTTAACGCATCCTTAATATCTGCATTTAGCCATAAAACAATAACAGTTCCTAAAGTTAATATTAGCAGTAGCGCAAACGCACTACCGCCTATTATCAAATATTTTAGTTTTATTGGCTGAGTACTGTAAGCCATTCAGACAGTGCCTCGCTTCTCGCATCTTGAGCTTTGTTTGAGGGTATTAGTAAACTTTTAGACGGTGAAATTAATTTTTCAAATCCAGTTGGTAATCCATTTGTAGGTAATACAGCTGGATACATCCAATTAGTAGTTGGAATTATAGATTGAAAACCATCTGAAGTCATAAATTGTAAAAATTTATCTGCTAGCTCTGGATTTTTACTAGATGACAACTTTGCAGCGACCTCTATTTGCATATAATGCCCTTCATCAAAATTAGCAGCTGACTTTGTTTCATCGTTTTCAGCAATAATATGGTAAGCAGGCGATGTAGTGTATGATAATACCATATCTGTTTCACCTTCAGTAAACATTCCGTATGCTTCTGACCATCCTGCTGTTACTGTTAAAATTTTAGGAGCAAGTCCTTCCCAAATTTCTGCAGCACGATCAGGATAGGCTTCTTTTACCCATAATAACAAACCAAGCCCTGGTGTTGATGAGCGAGGGTCTTGAATGACAATTTTAAAATCATCTGGCATCATGATTAGCTCTTCAAAATTCTTTGGCGGGTTTTTGACTTTAGTATTATCATAAATAAAAGCAAAATACCCCCAATCGTATGGAATAAAGAGATCATCTGACCAATCGATTGGAAGGTTTAAGTTTTTTAATTCACTATTATGTTCAGCAAATAGTCCTGTAGATGCAGCTCTTGCTGTTAAATTCGTATCTAATCCAAGTGCTATATCTGCTTCTGTACGCTTTCCTTCAAGTTGAAGTCGAGACAGCAATGCAGCTCCATCACCTGCACCAATTAAATTAAGTTCACAATTACATGTTTCTTCAAAAGCCTTTTTAATTGCTGGCCCAGGGCCCCAATCAGAAACAAAGCTATCATATGTATAAACAGTTAATTTTGGTAATTCTTGAGCTGAGGCTGTTGTGGCTGATGCCACTAAAAAGCCTGCAGCAATGTTGATAAATTTATTCATTTCAATTCTCCAATTGCTACAAGCGTAAGGGGGTCGTTTGAAACGAAACCTTCCCTACGCCGGTATGATCCGGTTCAGGTTCGACGGGTTCGCGCTAGCGCATCTCAGCCAAATTGGCCCCCCGAGGTAAAAATGTTTTTAATCATGTATTGAAAAATAATCAAGGATGGGTTTTCTTTTATACTCTACCTAGGTTAAGGGTTAAAAAAGCATTGGAGTATGGCATATGGCTACGAATTCATTTGGACGCATGTTTACGGTAACAACATGGGGCGAAAGCCATGGGCCAGCACTTGGAGCAACTATTGATGGCTGCCCTCCCAATGTAGAATTAAATGCAAGTGATTTGCAGTATTGGCTTGATAGAAGAAAGCCAGGCCAAAATAAATATACAACCCAAAGGCGTGAGGCAGATGAAGTAAAGATCCTTTCTGGTATGTTTGAAGGGAATACAACTGGGCATCCAATTCAGTTAATGATTGAGAATACGGATCAGAGATCTAAAGATTACTCTGAAATTATGGATAAGTTTAGGCCGGGACATGCAGACATAACTTACTGGCAAAAATATGGGATTCGTGATTATCGCGGTGGTGGCCGTTCGTCTGCGAGGGAAACTGCTGCAAGAGTTGCGGCAGGAGGTGTTGCAAGAAAGGCTTTGGAATCTTTAGCGCCAGATATTAAGATCTGTGCGTATATGGTTCAAATGGGTCCACATAAAATTAATAGAACTAAAATTGATTTGAATGAAATAGAAAAAAATCCATTTTGGACTCCTGATGCTGACGCAGCAATATTATGGGCAGAATATTTAGACCAATTACGCAAATCTGGAAACTCTGTTGGAGCAGTTATTGAAGTTATTGCAAGTGGTGTACCAGCTGGCCTTGGAGCTCCAATTTATGGCAAAATAGATACTGATATTGCTACGGCTATGATGTCAATTAATGCCGTTAAGGGTGTCGAAATTGGTGCAGGATTTGAGTCAGCTGAGTTTACTGGAGAAAGTAATGCAGATGAAATAGGATTTTCTGAAGGTAAACCTCAATATAACTCCAATAATGCTGGTGGTGTTTTGGGCGGTATTTCAACTGGGCAAGATATAGTTTGTCGATTTGCAGTAAAGCCAACTTCGTCTATTCTTAAAGAACGAGACACTATTACTAAATCTGGCAATCAAACCTCAATAATAACAAAAGGTCGCCATGATCCATGTGTAGGTATTAGAGCTGTTCCTGTGGGAGAGGCAATGATGGCATGTGTGATCCTAGATCATTTGATGTTGCATCGAGGACAAATTGGTGAAAACCAAGGTAAAATAGGATAGTTTAAATTTTTGATCTTTGTACAGCAAAAATACCTAACATAATTATCACTACTCCGATCATATCATAATAAGATAATTTTTCGTCTAGTAACATTGCAGCGATAGCTACACCAAAAAACGGATTTAAAAAATGAAATGTTGCAGCCTTTGTGGCACCAATTCGTTCGACTAATAGAAACCAAATATATGTGGCAATAATTCCTGGGACTACAATTGTATAAGCAAATGCAAGGATAACTTTTTTGTCCCAAACAACATCCCATGTTTCCAATGCAATAGCAGGAATACTAAGTGCTGCCGAGCCCACTAGCATTTGAAGCCCAACCACCATAAAAAGATTACCACCAGTTGAAGCAGATTTAACTGACAGTGTAGCTATTGTTAATGCCAGCACTCCTAAAACACATTGAATAATTCCGACGATATTTATTCCATTAGATAATCTAGAAGACATTATTAGTACCACTCCCAAAAAACCAATAATTAATCCTGAATAGCCTAAAATAGATAATTTATCTTTAAAGACTGTTACCAGAACAAAAGCAACTAATAGGGGCATGCTAGAAGCTATTATCGATGCAACAGAAGCTTCTATTTTTGCCATTGCCATGAAAAAGAAGCCTAGATAAATAGCATTTTGACATAATCCAAATAATATAATCGCAAGCCATTGTTTATGCGTAAATTTTGCTCGTTGTCCCAAAAAATAAGCAATACTAACTGCAATTAAACCTGCAATTAAAAATCTTAAAGCAGATATAGATAATGGTGGAGCTACTTGGACAATAATGCGTGCTGATGTGAAAGCGCTTGACCATATAAGGGCAAAAGCCAATCCCATAATTCCTGATTTAATATCCATATACACCTCAATAAAAAAGGTCGCCTTAATATGGCGACCTTAATCATGTAAATTTATTCGTCGAGTATTAAATACTCTCCAAAAAAATTAATCGTTAATAACGTCTTTTAGTGCTTTTGCGATAGTTACTTTTGCAACTCTGTCTGCTGCTTTCATGAACTGCTCACCAGTAGCTGGGTTTCTTACCATGCGTTCAGGGCGTGCACGGCATTGAAATTTTCCTAGACCTGGAAGTGTAACTGCTCCACCAGCAGCGACTTCTTTTGATACGATATCAGCTAAAGCTTCTAGTGCTCTGTTCGCTGTTACTTTATCGCTACCAGTTGCTTCTGCAAGATTGGCAACCAATTGGGTTTTTGTCATTGGTTTCTGTGACATTTGCTGCTCCTTAAGTTAAATGAATACAAAATATTCTATTTTGTAATGGTATTATGACCACATATTGTGCCTAAAAATCAAATTGTCCAAGTAAAAAATGCAAAATTACCTTATTTTTATAGGTTTTGGCGATAAATAGCCTAAAAACGTATGTATTTTCTGATTTTGCCCCATATATTTAGATATAATATTTACAAAAATATGAAAAAAATTAATTTTTTTCATATTAAAATAGAAAATTGTTCGGCAATATACATAAAAATATTACCTATTATGAGCAAAAAAAATTTCATATTGATACTTTTATGAGAATTTTCTCAAGATCAACATTAAAAAACTAGTTGATAAAAAACAATAGATGAAATCATTATAAGTAGAATAAACCATGATCTGTTGAGTACTTTTATTGCATAAATTATGTCTGTTTTATTCATGTCATGCCGCCCTGATGAATTTATGAATTTATCATCAGTCATTTTGTTATGATAAATTCTTGGACCTGCCAGAGCAACATTTAAAATTGAAGCCATTGCGGCTTCTGGCCAGCCAGCGTTAGGGGATGCATGTAATTTTGCATCATTATGCATAACTGAAAAGTCGGCTTTTGAAAAATATGCTACACACATTAATGTGCCACAAATTCTAGCTGGTACCCAATTCAAAAAATCATCAAATTTTGCGGCGCCATATCCAAATAATAAATATTTTTCTGATTTATACCCAATCATACTGTCAGCAGTGTTTGTCATTTTATATACAAGTAAACCAGGTAGACCTAAAGCCAAATACCAAAAGATTGGTGCAACAACTGCGTCAGAAAAATTTTCTGCAGCACTTTCTACTGCTGCTCGACTTACATTTGACTCATCTAAATCTTTTGTTTGACGGCCAACAATACATGCGACTGCATTGCGCCCCTCTCTTAAGCTTTTCCCTAATCCAGTATAAACATCTTTAACGTGTTTTATAAGTGAGTTATGTGCTAAGAGGATCGTAGTAATTAACAATTCAATTACACCATAATCAGGCAAAGAATGTACAAGTTGCCCAACCAAGAAAGCAATTAAAGAAATACAAGTAATCGTAAGTATACCTTTAAGTTTTAAAGCAGATCCAAAATTATAATTATGATCAAACCAATATATTAATTTACCCATTAATACCGCTGGGTGTGGAATTTTTTTCCAAATTTTATCTGGATCTCCAATTATAAAATCCAACAGCAAAGCTATTAATAAAATTTGAAGAGTATTCATTTATGCCTCTAAAGCTTTTGCAAGCCTCAACCAATCCAATTTATTACCCGGAATACCTAGTCTAATCCAGTTTTCAGAATATGGAAAAACCCTTGTCCAGATAAAACTCTTTGCTAATTTGGTTTGAATTTGATGGGCATTTTTCACCTGATATAATCGAAATAAGTCTGTTCCACCTAAAGGTTTCATATCATGACTAGACATTAATTTATCCAAATTGATGCTATCTTTCTCTAACCTAATTCGCGTATTTTTAATCCAATCAATATCTGAAAGTGCAGCTTTGCCTATAAATTGAGCTGGACCAGATACAGCCCATGGCCCTACATGATTAATAATATCTTGTATTAATTTTGGTGCTGCAACAGCAAATCCAAGCCTCAAACCGGCAAGCCCCCAAAACTTTCCTAAACCTTTAAGTATTATTACATTATCTTTTTTCGCCAGATGGATTAGTGATTTTTCTGGTGAAATATCACAAAAGCTTTCATCTATAATATTTAAGTCGAAATTTTTTGTGTCTTCTTCAGAAATCGAATGGTAAAGTCCATCAGGGTTATTTGGATTGACAATGACTTGAACATTACCTGTATCCCCAACCTCCCAACCGTTTGATCTGAAAGCAGCAGCATGTTCGTTATATGTTGGACTGATGATTCTCACACGATTTGCTGGAAGTAGATTTGGCAAAACTGCAATTAGTTGAGATACGCCAGATGCAGCCATGATATTAGAATTATTTGGTATATTCCAAAATTCACCAGCCTGTATTAATAGTTCTTTTTGAGCTTTGCTATCTGGTAAAGAATTCCAAAAATGCTTTGGAATTTTTGGAATAGTGTAAGACGAGGGATTTATTCCTGTTGATAAATCTAACCATTGTTCACGAGTACCGCCATAATTTGAGATGGCAACATCAAGACCACCACCATGATCTCTTGCATCTGACATTATTTATTACCTAGTACTGGCAAGCGAGCTCGAAAGTGGCCTTTTATTTCTTTAGGCCAATCTCTAAAGGGTACTTGGCCTTTATCGCTAGCATTATGTAATTTTGCATACTCTATTATACCTTTTGCACTTTCAATATTTGGAGAAAAATTACCTAATACATAATTTAATTTATCTTCACTTTGAATTGCTACATTACATGCAAAATCACAACCCATTAGACAGGCATGTCTTCTAATATTAATATTTGGAACTTCATCAGACATTGATTCAATTAAATCAGCTAAAACTTCACCATCAGTTTTATTATCTATTTCAGCATTCCAGTTTGATCGTTTGCAAGTTTCACATACTGTAATCGTGGTCGACATGCTAAGCTCCTTATTTTTGAACTTGCTTGCACATAAGTAGCATAAAGCGCAATTATTTTTATTTAGATTTAGATTTTAATTTCACTCATATTTAAAAATAAGTTTCAACAAGGTCAAAAATTGCGTTCATAAGCTTCATTCCAGTCAATCACTGGATTTATTGGAATAATTCTATTTGGATTTATAGTTTCGTGACTGTAATGGTAATGGCGCACAATGTGATCAAAATCTATGGTCTCTTTTATGCCATTAATCTGATAAAGTTCACGAACATAATTCCAGATATTATGATAATCTATTACACGTTTACGATTGCATTTAAAATGCAAGACATAGACGCTATCGAAGCGAACCAAAGTCGTAAATAAACGCCAGTCTGCTTCTGTTATAGTATCCCCTAAAAGATACTGATTATCTTGTAATCTGTTTTCAACCCAATCAAGGCCATCAAATAAAACATTTACAGAATTATCATAAGCTATTTGTGTAGATGCGAAGCCCGCTTTATAGACACCATTATTTATTTCTGAGTATACCTTGGCATTAACCTTTTCTATTTCATTGTGTTTATCACTTGGCCAGTAATCATCATTATTTCCAGTAATATGGTCGAACGCAGAATTAAACATACGGATAATTTCTGAAGATTCATTTGATACAATTGTACTAGTTTTCTTATCCCACAAAATAGGCACTGTTACACGAGTATTTGCTCTTGGATCGGCACGGGTATAAATTTCATGAGCAAAATTAGATTGAAATAAGCTATCTCCTTTAGCTGCTCCACGCTTTTCGAATGTCCAACCTTCATTCATCATATCTGGATGTACTACGTCTACAGATATGTGATCCTGTAGATCCTTAAGTTCTCTAAATATAAGTGTTCTGTGTGCCCATGGACATGCTAATGAAACATATAAATGGTAACGCCCACTTTCAGCTTTGAAGCCAGATTTACCGCTTACACCAGCTGATCCATCTGGTGTTATCCAATTGCGAAACCCAGCATCTTGGCGAATAAACTTACCACCACTTGCTTTGGTATCATACCATTTATCAACCCATTTTCCGTCAACAAGCAAACCCATGTTAAATCCTAATAATTTTTGTTTATTAACGATTTTTTACAAAGTAGATTCAATGAAAATACTGGCAACTTACTATATGCTTAAAGGAAACAATAATAAGGTCGGTTTCATATGACAGTCCGGCGCGAATCTATTGCGCCTATTTTTCTGCTGATCTATACGTTAATTGACGAAGCCCCAGAGGGCCGGAAAGATGTGTTGTATATGGTTGACCCAATTTGGGAACTGATGCCAACATCGTCAGGCAAAGTGCCAACTTTTCGCTCATCTGTAATTAAGGAAGTAACATGCGGTTTTTTGTGATTTTATTCTGTTTGGTACCATTGCCGGCTTTTGCACACTGGGGCCATTTGCCAGAACTAGCTGGGCATAGCCATTGGATTGGTATGGCTGCTGCGGCAGCTGCGGCTGCTGCTGCTGCTTGGGGGGTGCGTGAAAATTCTGAGGAATTGTCAAAAGATGAAGAAGTTAGTGAAGAAACTGAAGAAGAATTGCAGGAGGCATAAATTATGGTAAATAAAATTGGGGTTATGATCTGTGGCCATGGCTCACGTAGTCAATCAGCAGTTGATGAATTTGCAACACTGGCTGAGAAATTACCTCCATATTTGCCTCCTGAATGGGATATGGAATATGGATATTTAGAATTTGCTAATCCTCTTATTAGGGATGGATTAGATAAATTGCGCAAGAACGATTGTGACAAAATACTTGCTGTGCCTGGAATGCTTTTTGCTGCAATGCATTCCAAGAATGATATTCCAACTGTATTAAATACATATGCAGCTAAGCATAATATTGATGTAAATTATGGTAGAGAATTAGGTGTTGATCCAAAAATGGTAGCTGCTGCAGCTGGCCGTATTCAAGATGCTGTTAATACTGCTAACCTTGAATATGGAGAAATGGCATTACATGATACCGCTTTAGTCGTTATCGGAAGAGGTGCATCAGACCCTGACGCAAATTCCAATGTATCAAAAGTTGCGCGAATGCTATGGGAAGGTATGGGGTTTGGGTGGTGTGAAGTTGGCTATTCTGGGGTAACATTTCCATTAGTTGAGCCATGCTTAGATCACGTCTCAAGGCTTGGATATAAAAGAGTAATAGTTTTTCCATATTTTTTATTTAGTGGGATATTAATAGATCGCATATATGGTTTTACTGATAAGTGTGCTGAAAAATATCTAGATATTCAATTTGTCAAAGCAGGTTATCTAGGTGATCACCCAAAAGTATTAGAAACATTTGCTGAGCGAATTACTGAGCAAGTAGGCGAGATACCTCCACCAAATTGTGCGCTTTGTAAATATAGAACGCAAGTTCTAGGTTTTGAAGCTGAAGTTGGTTCTGTACAAGAAAGCCATCATCATCATGTTGAAGGTCAAGGTGCATCAGCGCCTGGGTCAAATGTTGAGGATTGCAAGTTGTGTGATACCTTTTGCACAGGAGAGTGCAGGCTCGATATGATGGATCACCATCACCATCACCATGATGATGATCATGGGCACCATCATCATGACCATTCCCATCCTGAGTATCCTCAAGCAAAACATCCACTGGGCCCTGAGTCTGCGCGAAAGAAGTGATTAGACAATTGATACCATATGAACGTGACCCAAAATTAATATATGCAGCAAGTTTTTCTACAGTAAAAAAAGAAGCAAATCTGGCAAGGTTTTCTCCTGAAATGCAGTCTGTGGTTATTAGATTGATACATGCGTGTGGTATGACTGAAGTAGCTGATAGAGTTGCATACTCAGTTAATGCAGCTAATGTGGGCTCTCTTGCACTTGCAAAGGGTGCTCCAATCTTATGCGATTGTGAAATGGTAGGAGCTGGGATTATACGGCGCTATTTGCCTGCAAATAACAAAGTAATTGTGACTTTGAACGAGCCTAATGTACCAGAATTAGCAAATAGTATTGGGAATACAAGATCAGCAGCCGCAGTAGAGTTATGGGAACCACATATAAAAGGTGCTGTAGTAGCAATAGGTAATGCGCCTACTGCACTTTTTCATCTCTTGGAGTTGCTTGATCAAGGGTTTCCAAAACCAGCGTGTATTCTTGGCTTTCCTGTTGGTTTTGTGGGTGCGGCTGAAAGTAAAGCTGCACTTGCGACATTTCCACGTAATTGTGAATTTATTGCGCTTCGTGGACGTAGAGGTGGCTCTGCTATCGCATCAGCAGCAGTAAATGCATTATCGGCTGGATTGCCGGAGATATCATCATGACGGCTTGGTTGCATATTGTAGGTATTGGTGAAGAAGGAATTGAAGGCTTAACTCCGGTTACTCGAGCAGTTGTAGAGGCTGCTGAAATTATTGTAGGAGGATCAAGGCATCAAAGTTTAATTAATGTTAATGCAGAAAGAATTTCTTGGCCAAGTCCGTTCGATGCCTTAATTGAAATTTTAAAATCTAAATCTGGAAAAAGAGTAGTAGTATTAGCTACAGGTGACCCGCTCTGGTACTCCGTAGGAGCAAGAATAGGCCGTGAAATAGATCCTTCAGAAATCTCTTACCATCCCCAAGTTGGAGCTTTTCAATTAGCTGCAGCTCGGATGGGATGGTCAATGGCAGATTTGGAAACCCTTACAGTTCATGGACGACCCGTGGAACAAATGATTGCATTCATTCAACCTAATCAAAGGTTATTAATTTTAACTACAGGTGCTGAAACACCAAAGCAAATTGCAGGGTTTTTAACTGAGCGTGGATTTGGGGCATCAAAATTAACTGTATTTGCGTCTATGGGCGGAAAGGATGAAGCTAGATTTGATGGCAACGCAAAAACATGGCAACACGATGTACCGGCGTTCAATACACTCGCTGTGGAATGCATAGCTGCTAAAGATGCAGCTTTGTTGCCGAGAGTGCCAGGTTTATCTGATGAGTTGTTTCAAGGTGATGGGACAATGACTAAACAAGAAATCAGAGCAACATCTGTAGCTAAATTAATGCCAATGCGTGGAGCTTTATTGTGGGATGTCGGTTGTGGATCTGGATCAGTTGCTGTCGAGTGGATGAGAGCTGCAAGATATGCAAGAGCAATTGGCATTGAACCCCGAGCGGATCGAAGGACATATGCAGCTAACAATGCTCTCGCCTTAGGTGTTCCTAAGCTTGAGTTAATTGATGGATTTGTACCAAATGCACTTAATAATTTAGAATCTCCAGACGCAATTTTTATTGGTGGTGGCTTGAGCATAGAAACTTTTGAAGCTTGTTGGGTGGCTTTGCGACCTTTGGGTCGATTGGTTGTTAATGCAGTCACATTAGAATCTGAACAAATTCTATTAAAATTATATTCAAAATATAAAGGTGACCTTGTTCGCATTCAAGTTAGTCGAGCCGATGGTATTGGTAAGGTCACTGGTTGGAGGCCATCTATGCCTGTAACTCAATGGAGTTTAGTTAAACGATGAGTGGTGTATTGTATGGGGTTGGGCTGGGTCCGGGTGATCCAGAATTAATGACACTCAAAGCTTATCGCTTAATATCTAATGCAAAAGTCATAGCCTACCCAACTTTAGAAGGTAGTGAAAGTTTTGCTAGGTCAATTGCTTTAGATGCTATCCAAACTGATGTTGAAGAAATTATTGTAAATATTCCTATGTCTGTAGAGCGAGGGCCAGCTCAAGCGGCTTATGATTTAGGCGCTTTAATGATTGCAGAGAAATTAGATGATGGGAAGGATGTAGTAGTGTTATGTGAAGGCGATCCGTTTTTTTATGGATCCTTTATGTATTTATTTTCGAGATTAAGTGAAAAATACAAATGTGAAATAGTCCCTGGTGTTACATCCGTAACTGCATGTGCTGCTTCAATTGCAACACCACTCACTGCGCGAAATGAAGTTCTAACTATTATTCCTGGACCTATTGATGAGGATTTATTGGAGCAACGCATAGCTGGATCTGAAGCTATAGCGATTATGAAAGTTGGTAGGCATTTGGGAAAAATCTGCAGGGTTCTAGAAAAATTAGATCTTATAAAATATGCGCAATATATAGAACGTGCTACTCTTCCTAATGAATTGGTTTTGCCGTTATCTGCTGCGCCTAAAAAAGCCCCATATTTTTCAATGATATTAGTGACTAAAGGAAATGACCCATGGCTATAAGCCCTATTGTTTTATGCCTTTCTCAATCAGGTTATAAGACTGCTCGAAAGATTGCGAATATATTAGGTTCTAAAATACATGGTAGAGAAGGTCGCGTTGACGGTGTGGATGCAACATTCGAAAATGCCCTAGATCATATTCGAGTTTTATTTGGAGCTGGAACACCAATAGTTGGCGTGTGTGCAGCTGGAATATTGGTTAGGGGTGTTGCGCCAATGTTAGTTGATAAGCTAAATGAGCCCCCTGTTGTTGCAGTCCCTGATGATGGATCGACAGTCATACCATTGTTGGGTGGGCATCGTGGGGCAAATAGATTAGCTCGGCAAATTGCTAATGGATTAGAATCTCACGCATCAATTACAACTGCAGGCGATATTGCAATGGGTGTGGCTTTAGATGAGCCTCCACTTGGATATAAGTTGCAAAACTTTAAAGATGCAAAACAAGTAATGGCATCTCTATTAAATGGTTCAACTGTACGTGTTTCAGGTGAAAATATATTCGATATAGATACTTCTCCAAATGCTGAAATTACACTGGTTGTTTCTGAGGCACCAATGATTGGTGATGAGATGACATTAGTTTACCACCC
>ERZ1047472.675-NODE-675-length-29269-cov-31.686760_pt1 | contig 29269 bp, 32 predicted proteins | sample MGYA00383095_ERZ1047472 | MGnify/ENA primary metagenome ERZ1047472 (study PRJEB29581, sample SAMEA5548365) | metagenome | biome: marine; feature: coastal; material: water | depth 1 m | study: Short-term variability in the microbial, nano- and picoplankton... | reverse complement strand
GAGCACTTAAAATTGCTAAACTCATTAATGCATTTAGGATTATACCCAGACTGCTGATGCTATTCTACATGTCAATGACATGGCAGAGTGTGATGTGGTTTACCAATCCTGACAACTTTCCTGATACTGGTCCTACATCAGAGCAAGCCATATTAATTAGTGTTATAGTGGGTGCTGGTGCTGCATGGTTTGCTGCATACACCAACTCAGGCAATAGTTAAGCAACGCTTTAACATTTTATTTATTAATTTGTCACAACAAAGGGATAAATAGTCTTGCGCTTACCAGGGAGACTGCCACTTATGAATCTAGATAAAGTCCTAATAACACATCCTCTTTATGACAGCTATCAGGCCGATTGGCAACTACAACGTGATGCCTTTCATGGCATAAGCGAATTTCGCAAGGGAAAATATCTAAAAGCATATACTTCAGACACTGTAACACCTTCAGAAACAATCAATACATATGACATCCAATCAGACGGTGCTGTGGTAGCAAAACACCGTGCCAAGGTTGAGACAACCAACAGTGCATATGTGGGCCGAACTGGCAATGATGACTTAGATGAAGGCAGCTTTTATGGTGAGAAGTTAAAAAACGTTCCACTCTATAACCTGTGTAAGTTAGTGGTGTCAGAATACAATGCAATGTTATTCAGAAATCCACCACAGCGTGTATTGCCTGACACACCAGAATATCATAGCATGGTTAACAACATTGATGGTGAAAACAATAGCATCAATGAGTTTGAGTCAGAACTAGACCAACTGGTTACTATCTATGGTGTTGCGCATGTGTGTGTCATGAAGTATAATGACAGAGTGCGCTGGAGATCATACTCGCCACTTGATGTCATTAACTGGGATTATGCTTACCGTAGTGATGGTAGCCTGGAGTTAGATGAAGTAGTTATTCAACTCAGTAGTTGTGAAGAGTTTACAGTATACCAATACCTAACACCAGAAAAGATTGTAAACGTTATGGTGGGATCAGACGATGATTGGCAACCTGAAGATGATGTCATGGCAAAGTATGATGATGGCATCTACTATGCAGAGTATGAAAACGAACTGGGTTATATTCCACTTGTAACAATCTATCAGAACACCAAAGTGCACAACAACATTGGCAGCACAGTTATTGGTGATTGCGCACAAATACAGCGCAGCGTGTATGCTGACCTAGCAGAAATATACAGTGCCATTACATATGGTGCACACCCCACACTTGTGGTGGATGAAAGCACAGACCAACTCAACAACGGTGAGATTGGTGCTGAGCCTGGCAGTATTGTCAGAGTGCCCACAAGTTTAACAGGCGATCAGAGCTTCACATATGAGTTTGTGGCACCAGACTTAGCAGCCATTACTGAGATACGTGAGCTCATAGACAACAAACTAGAAAAGCTAGCACAAATGGCCATGCTGAGATCAGAGCAAATGGTCAAAACCAGCACAAGTGGTGAACAGATTCAGCAATATGATGACAAGCTGAGTGCACTTATACGCCGCAAGGCCACCAACATGGAAAATGCAGAGCAAGTGTGCTGGCAGATAACTGCTGATTGGCTAAATGAAACATCAGAAAGCATAGTGAGCTACAACAGACAGTTCAACAAGAATGCCCTAGCACAGGAAGTAAGTGAGCTAAGTTCCATGATAGAACTAGCAGAAAGAATTCAAGCAGTCACTGGAGAGAGTGTGATAGATCCAGAGACAGCACTAGTATTAACACAGCGATTTGTGGAGTTAGTGAATAGCACTAGCACCCAAAACGGAGTATAAAAAACAAACCTACGACACCACTCCAGTCGATTAACCAAGGAGATACTATGAGCGATGAAATCGCAGTAGACCAGCCCGTGGCAGGCGTTAATGTCCACCCCGAAGGAACAGATGCGGGACCGTCAGCTGAGGCTGAAGGAATATCTGAATCACCACACTCAAATGTGGAAAACCGTGATGGTAAAATGTATGTTGATGGTGTCAGAGTTTACACCAGAGATGATACTAATAAAATCGCGGCAAACGCACGCCGAGACAGTGAGCGACAACTATTAAGTGACATGGGTGTTGAAAGCATCGATCAAGTTAAAAGTGTCATCACTACTCTGCAGGAAACCACACCTGGCAATGACTTAAACATGGAATCATTGCGAGAAACTGTTAAAAAGCGAGAGCAAACAGTGGAAGAACTACAAGCAGAACTAGCAACGCTTAAAACTGACATGGTGTTAAAGGACCACATGGGCAACCTAAAAAGTGCCATGCCTGGTGCCTGGAACGCAGATCAGCAGCAAGCAGTGTTAGACTTAATGCGCAGTAGGGATATGTTTGAAATACAGGACACCACGTTTGCAATCAGACATCAGGGCGAACTACTCCTGAACCAGGATGGAGATACTCCAGACTACTCAGGTGCAGTAACCATGATGGGCAAGACCCTGGGACTGCCCATGGCAAAACAGGGTATTAAGAGTGTGGAAACTGACAATGCACCAGTGCAACAAGCTACAATGTCGGGCATGGATGAAGCTAGACTTCAGTCAGACCCACAGTATCGTGCTGCATATGTTGCTGTTAGGAATTCTAATAAATCCATTAGTCGTTCAGACATTTCGGACGATATGATTAAAACACAAATGAGCAGAAGCTCTGCTGATGGTCCTAGTAGACTGTTAAGTAACTCTGCTAATAGTCAAACCAAACGTTCCCCAAGGAGGAAATAACAATGGCTACTCAAAGTTCTGCGTTAACCGCATTATATGAAGAAGTAATGGCTGATCTGGTTCCATTTTACGCTAACCAGGTTCTACTGCCAAACCCAGGCCTCATCGCCATGAACTATAACATTTCAGGCACTGCTGGCAACACCATGAAGATCCCAACTCACACTGCATACTCTGCAGGTGCCACTGTAGCTGAAGGTGGTCAAATCATCACTGGTGGTTCAGAAAGTGATTTTGCTGCTGCTGCTGTAAGCCTGACTGTAGGCAAGCGTGGCGCTGGCACAGTTGTAACAGAAGAAGCTCTGGAAGATGGTGGTGTTGGTGTTGTTCGTGACGCTGTCCTGACACAACTTAGCACAGCAATCGCTGTGGCAACAGACGTAGCTGGTTTTGTAGAAATGCTTACTGGTAACGCTGCTGTAATCACAGACCTTAACCAAATCAATGTTACTAACACTGGTGAAGCTGCTGCTGATCTAGGTAGCACTGACATTGGTGTAGTATGGTCACCAGATAGCATGGCATATGCTGCAAAGCGTGAGCCAACTCTGAAAATGTTCAACAATGTTGATTATGATCGTTATGACATGGTTGCTACTGTCCGCAATGGTTTTGCTCAGATCCGTGATAACTTTATCTGTGCAATCGCTTCAAACGCTGCTATCGACGCTGCTACCGAAGGCGCAAGTCTTGATCACGTCAGCAAAGCAGTTGCTACATTGCGTGGACAAAACGCTCCTACTGATGCTGCTGGATTCTACATGGCTGCTGTTACACCAGCACAAGAATTCCAACTTGCAAAGCAGCTTAACGGCGTAGGTGGCTTGAGCACTGGTGCTATCGGCGATCTAAGCATCGTGGGTAACCAAGCTCTTGTTAACGGTTTAATCGGTCAGGCTGTTGGCTGTCGCTTCATGCGTTCAAACAACTTGCCACAAGGCGTAGCGTCAGCATAAGGAGTGTATAATGGCCTTTATTATTCAATCAGGTAATGTAGTAGCATACTGTGAAGCATCAGATATTCTGGATGTGGATCAGCGCTTATGGGAAGCAAATCAGATACAATTTGACAATGCTCCTGATTCACCAGCAACACTAAATGATTATCTGGAAGATTTGGCCATACGTGCAACCAACCGTGTTAATGAAAAGATCCGCGCCAGTGAAAGCTGGCGTGTGTTCATGAGTTACACTGGCATTGATTATGACATAAACAATATCCCAAGCATAGACCCCAACTTGATATTACTCAGACATCAGGACTTTACTGATATGTGTGTAAGCAAGGTCTTGAGTGAGTTTGTGTTACCCAAGATTGCAGATTTTGGTAATCCTGAATCACCTGAATTACAAAAGATCCAATATTACAACACCAAGTTCGATGAGTTATTTTCAGAAGTAACTGCTATATGGGACTGGTATGATGTAGATAATAGTGGAACCATAAGTGATTCAGAACGTAAAACTCAGCAACCCAGAACCCGCAGGACCAGGGGCAGACGTAGCATAGGATATGTGAGATGAGTATCAGATCAGACATTTTAGCCAACGTAACAACCCAGCTTTCAGGCACTTCATGCAACACTGCAACTGAATTGCCCTGGATGTCAGGTAATGTTCCGTTACATGCTAAAAACAAAAAGGTATTTTACATTGATGAAGTCCAGAGAAACATTACACCAATGTTTTTAACTCTGGATGACTGTGATGTATACCGACTGACTGAAACTGTGGAAGCATATCTAACTGTGGATGCAAAAAATCAGCCTACAGATATCGAAACCATTGTGTTAGATATCATAAAGGCAGCCCAGGTGGTGGATGCACGTATACACAATTTATGTGAGCAAACAACCGAAACCCAAGCCGACGAAATAACTTATATATTTTCATATAACTTTGAGTCGGTTTATAAACCATAATAGGAGACTAAGCACATGGCTTATATTAACGCAATTGAAGGTGCAGCAGAATTTGTTCACCTTTATATCAACAGTGATGGCATCACTGCTGCTAGTGACTTGGATACTGTGTTCACCACGCTGGGCGACAGCATGGAAGTTCCAGCACTCCAGGAAGTTACAGTAAATGCCACACCAGGCTTGTTTAGATGGAAGCAACTTGATAGCTTGAGCGAATTCGTAGTTACTACGCCTAGCACAAACTCTATCAACACCACATTGGTTCTGGACCCCACTACGTTTTTTGATGGTGACGGCACAACTGATGGTATCTTTGATCTGACCAACAACAAGACTCTGATTGCATTCAGATTCTACTGGCAGGGTAATTCAGCTGGTGACAAATATGTTCAGGGTTTAGCTTACCTGAGCGGACTTGCTCCCACTGTATCACCTGATAGCCCAGTGTTTACTGCACCAGTTACTCTGGAAGTAGTGGGTAACTTTACACCAGGAACACAGGCGTAATAAATTATCCGGGGGGCAACCCCCGGAATAATCGAGGTAAAACATGGAAACAAAATTACTAAAAATAGTTCGTGGTTATGTGCGCATGGTGGATTATGAGCACGTCTGGATTGGAAGATCCAATCTTGCAGGTGAACCAGTGGTTACCTGGATGGGTAAAGATCACGAAGTTCGTTATGTGTTAGACATGATGAACATAGACATAAGGCCAAAACATGAAGAACCAGAACATAAAGGACCTGACTCAGAATCAGATCATTGAAACATTACAGGCTGAAATAGCCAAAGGCAGAAAGGAAGTGCGCTGCGCCAGATCAGACCTGGAGCAAGCACACAACAGGTTAAGTTTTAGCTTAACCATGTTAAACAGACTAAAGGATAAAATATCATGAACATTACTCAATTAGCAACAGCACCAACCCTAGTTAAAGTTACACTTGACCAGACTGAAATCACTGAGAAGTATGGTGACAGCCTGGAGTTTTACATGTATGATCGTCAACCCATGGATAAGTTTTTGAAGTTTGCTGGCAAGGACATTGGTCCAGACCAGTATGGTGATTTAATTGATGCCATGGCTCCACTCATCCTGGATGAACAAGGCCAGACTGTGGTGGATGGTGACAAGACCCTGCCCTGGGACGTATTAAGCGCAGCGGTCACAAAGGTCATGGAGCGTTTGGGAAAGTAACAAACAGCCGCCTAAATCCCAAGAGCACAGAAACCCAGGCGGCTGTGATGCTAGATGCCATGGCACACAGATATGGCGTGTTACCTAGCAAAATTATTCAGGGTGGGGACACCCTGGATGTTTGGGTATTTGATGTAGCCCAGAGTTATTCAGAGTATCAAAACTCTAAGGCTAAAAGTAGCCAGGCTGGAAAAGATCTAGAAAGCCTAGTAAATAAGGGTGGTGAAACAGGACCAGATCCTGAATTATTAACGGCATACCAGAGGTTTAAACATGGCGGGCAAAGCTAAAGTTACAATCGATACTTCAGACTTCGACAAATTAGTTGATGAGCTAGAAAACATGTCACCCAAAATTATGAGTGACGCTGGCAAGTATTATAAAAGTATCACGCCTGTGAGAAGTGGTAATGCCAGATCTAGAACTACCCAAAAAGGTGAAGTTATTAAATCAGACTACGCTTATGCACAAAGGTTAGATTCTGGATATAGCAAACAAGCACCGGGTGGCATGACTGATCCCACCATTGACTACATCAACAAATTAGTCACAACCTATACTCGCAGGATTAAATAATGGCACGTAATATAACTGTCGCACTGGAACTTGATAACAAGGATTTTAACAATAACCTAAGATCAAGCACACAACAAGTAGATGGCTTGGGTAAAAAGCTGGGTGGATTAAAAACTGCCGTGGGTGCCTTGGCATTTGGTGCTGCTAGCAAAGGTATCATAGATGCTACTGTTAAGATGGAATCATATCGTAGCACACTCACTGCCTATCTGGGCACACAGGATGCTGCCAATGATGCACTCAGCAGACTAAGCACCCTAGCAAACAAACTACCACAAGACCTGGATGATGTTACTGAATCATTCCTGGTGTTACAGCGCAACGGTATTGACACTGCCAATGAAAGCCTGGAAGCATTTGCCAAAGTAGCTGCTGGCAACGGCAAGAGCATGAGTCAGCTTGCTGAGGGTGTGGCAGATGCACTCACAGGTGAGTTTGAACGTCTCAAAGAGTTTGGTGTCAAAGTAAGCAAAGAGAATGACAAGTTTGTGGTGCGCATGGCAGACGGATCAAAGAAGGTTGTCAACAGTGCCAGAGAAGTAGTAGAGGCAGTCAAAGCACAGGGTGAGGAAGGTGGTAAGTTTGCTGATGTAGTAGCTGGACCACTCAACCAGGCATTTAGTAACTTGCGTGGCATCACCCTGGAAGTAGCTGCTGCATTTGGTGATGGTCTAGCACCTGCACTCAGTGATGCAAGCACCAGAATAAAAGAAGCCCTGAGTGAGAACAAAGAGTTCATAGCCAGCTTGGGTGAGCTTGCTGGTGATGCCATGGCTGCTGTGATTGAAAACCTGGATATTATTGTGCCATTGTTGGCAGGATTGGCTGCTGCCATGGCTGTTAGCAAAGTGATTGCATTTGCACAAGGCATACAAACACTTGTTGTGGCTGTGAAAGCTCTGAGTCTTGCTGCTGCTGCAAACCCCATAGGACTTATTATCACTGGTGTGGCTGCTGCTGGTGTGGCATTGGCTACATTTATTAATCAAGTGGGTAGTGTCAAGATAGCATTCATGAAGATGGCTGCAGGTGCTGCTGAAGCCATGAACAGTGTCATAGGCTTCTTTAGTGGCTCAGAGCCCATACCTATTCCATTCACTGCTGAAATCCTGGAGTATGAACAATTCCAAAGCCAGATGGAGTCACTGAGTGAAATTGTAGTAACTGCCCAGCGCAGAACAAGTGCTGCCATAGAAAGAACTGCTGAAGTAGACACTGCTGCCGCAGACAAAGCAGTGGAAGCCAGCAAGAAGCGCATGAAGGAAGTTGAGAAGCAACACAAAGCCAATGACAAGATGCTTGAACAGTTGCAGAAGGCTGACGAAAAGAAAACAGAATTGTATGAGCGTGAAAAGGCCAGAGCTGAAGGTGTATTGGTAGCCAGCCAAGCTCAGTTAGAAGCTGACATGCGTGACATACAAGCCATTACTGAGAAGATTGGACTCACAGATGTAGAAATATCACAGTTAGAGACCACCAATGCACTCAACGCACAACGCAACGAAAAACTAGCAGAGATTGCTAAGTTTAATATTTCAGACGAAGAAAAGAACAGACTCAAAGAACAACTAATTGCATTGTATGATGAAGAACTTGTGAGACAATTGGATGCCATTGCACAAACAGATGAGCAACAACGCAGGTTTAGCACAGGATGGTTGGATGCACACGCAGCATACACAGACAGTGCCACAGACATGGCTGCTGTGGGCACCAGAATATTTGACAGCTTTACTGGTGGCATGGAAGATGCCATTGTGCAATTTGCACAAACAGGTAAACTAAGCTTCAAGGATTTGATTGATGTCATGATATCAGAGATCACTAGATTCCTAGCAAAACAAATTGTTAAAAAGTTCCTGGACTTACTTACTGGTGGTGTGGGTGGTAGCATACTCAGCATATTTGGCTTTGATGCTGGTGGTTATATTCCAGCAGGCAAGGCAGGCATAGTGGGTGAGAAAGGTCCTGAGATAGTGCAGGGTCCTGCCATGGTCACAGGCAGAACAACCACCGCAGCACTCATGAAGCAAACTGCATCAGACATGGCAGGTGGCAGTGGTGGTGGTTCAGGCACAGTTAATTATTTCATCAGTGCAGTGGACACAGATAGTTTCAGAAGACTGGTAGCACAAGATCCAGAATACATATATAATGTCACACAAGCAGGCAGAAGGACAACAATATGAGCATACAAAACATAATCAATGACTGTAGTGAACTAGTGATTAGTAAGAATCGCATGGTGGGCACAGTAGTTACCAGATCAGGCAGAATTAAAACAACCACTGTTCCCACAGCACAGCCTTTCCAGTTTGCAGTAACATATGCACCAGGATATAGATTTGAAAATCGCAGAGGCATGACATCACAGTTAGACTTTTTGAGCACAGGATTTTCAGAAGACATTGACATAGGCAGAACAGAACTTGGCTTGTCATGGATCACAGGATATCAGGGAGACTATTCACAGTCAGAGCTAGATGCAATTGATATCACTACTGTGACAGACAGCAACCAAATAACACTCACCACTAGTCACAATCCAGGTGGATACTTGTTTCGTGCTGGTGATTACATACAACCCAATGTGTCAGGTTATAGGTATCCCTATGAAGTAGTTGCAGATGTTCCCAGTGTCCTGGGTGCTGTTACTATTACCTTAAACAGACCTGTGATAGAGTCAGACACCATTACCCTTAACTCACCCATACATGTGGGCACTGCTGTTACTTGGAGAGTCAAGATGGTAACCAAACCTGACATCACACTTAGTTCAGACAGATTCCTGCAATATGGCAGTGCATTTAGTTTGATTGAGGTCATAGCATGACCACTGGTGTGGGTATTGTTGATGCTACCACAGACGTTGTTGTAGCTACTCTGGTTGACATGAACCTGGGTGGTGAAGTATACAGGCTGAGTGATGCCTGGACTAAAAACATTGCTTTGGATAGCAACGTGTATTACAGCATGGGTAGTTTGATTGAAGTAGGACCCATTACCAATAAGTTTTCAGGCACAGCACCAGACATAACTGTGAGTGTGAGTGGCATACCAGTAGATCCCAACTACACAAACATAGTGCTCAACACACCCATAAAAGGTGGTAGTGTGAGTGTTACCAGAGCATTTCTCAATGCTGAAACACTCACAGTGGATAATTATTACACAAGCTTTACTGGCATCATTAGCAGTTTTAGTTTAGAGGAAGAACGTGACTTTAGTAGCAGCACACAAAGCTTGACGTTGGTGTTTAACATCACACCCACGTTACAGTTTTTGTTTAATCAGTCACAGGGACAAAGAACATCTCCTACTGAACGCAGGAGAATATATGGAAATACAGATGTAACATTTGATCGTGTAAGCACGAGTCGGGGGCAATAAATGAGTAATTTACAAACAGTTTTTAGTGCGGCGGCAAGCCAAGCACAAGCACAGAGCACAGGTGATTTACAAACAGTTAAAAGTTTGAATCGCAGTGTGCTCACAACATTCGTTAACACAGAATCAGACCTGGGCTTATTTGCTCCAGGCACCATCAACGCTAGCAGTGCACAGAGTGCATATAGCCAAACAGGACCAGCTGAAAATAACCGTGTTCCCAGAATATATGGAGAGTGTGTTACTGGAGGTGTCATAGTGGATTCATATCGACATGACATCAACACAACATCATATGTCATAGTATTGAGTGAACACAATGCCTCACTTGACCAATACAGAGAAACAAACACCAGCACACCAGAAAACTCCTGGCAAATTGTGGGCTATGACAGTGCCAAGACATATGATGGTGCAGTTGCTAGCAACAACCCAGAAATATATCGTGATGGTGAGCTGTGTAAGTTTTGGAACACCACAGTAACAGCCAGAGTCACAGGATTTAGTGATCCACTCACAGGCGGCAGCACAACAACACCAGAGATAGCACTTAGTAATGCACAAATAGACGTTGCAGTGTTTGCTGGTGGTGTCACCACCTCAGATTGTATTTTTCCACCTACGCCCATAACTGCCACAAGTTTACACCCACCAGCAGTGTCAGGAACATTTGAAGACCTTGTGTTTGCTGTGATAAAAGTAAAAACAGATGATGATGAAGACATCAGAAGCCTGGGTGAGTGGAAGTTTAGAATAAACAACTATGCAAGCTACACATTCACAGCACCAGGTGAGTCACCTACTCAAAAGCCTGCTAACAATCCTGCCATTGTGCTCAGAGACTATCTCACAAACACCAGATATGGCATGGGTATTCCACCAACCTTATTGGATGATGTTAGTTTTAGTGCCTGGGAAAACTTTTGTGAGACTGATCCCTACAATGCTAATTATAGTGTTTATTATTTGGCTAGTGCCAGAGGTATTGGTCATCCACCTGTAAGCACCGTGCCTGGCTTTCCTGCAAGTTTTGAGCCCCTGCACATGACAGTGGATGGACAAATAAACACCAGCCAAACCACTGGCAGCAATGTCAAGCGCATATGTCAGACAGGACAAGCACAACTTAACTGGGACTATCCTTCAGGTAAGTTTAAGGTAAACTTTAGCCAGGGTCAAACTGCTAGTGCCAGAGCAAATATCTCAACCAACTTTACATCAGACAACATCATAGGCACTATTAATGTAAACACCACTGGCTTGTTTGATTTGGTTAACACTCTGGACTTTAGCTATCATGACACATTTAGTCATGGTGATCAGGTCACAAACAGAACAGTGTTAGATAGTTCAGAACGCAATGTAAACGAACCAGACAACACAGAAGACATTGCACTTGACCTAGTGGGTGATTACTGGAGAGCAGGCAGATTAGCAAACGTCACACTCAAGGATAACAGATTGGATGAAATTGTTACCTTTACTGCTGATCACACCACCAGATCTAGCACTGTGGGAGAGTATGTCACACTCACAGATGAGTTTTATGGTTATGATCAAGCTGTGTTTAGAATCATTAAAAAAACAGAAATAACAGATGCCAAAAAGAACTTGGTGTATAACTATGCACTCAAAGAATATTCAGACGCAGTATTCCTGCCACAGATATACAGCAACAACAGATTGGATGGAGACCTCACCAACAGTGTTAGTGATGTGCCTGCAGGGCAGCCCCTGATAGAAAGTGTGGGTGTTGTGGATCAGTTTATAACTGGTGTTAGCATCAACGATCAAGCTGCCAGTCGCTGGGACATTACATATGATGGTTCAGGCAACGTTACTAGTGTTACACCTGTTACTGGCAATGCCCTGAGTGTATACTTTACTGTGTTTGGTCAATCACCACAAAATGCAGAAGAAACAGTTGTGGCAGTTAAAATTAAAGACAATGAAACATCTACATATGATTACACCAACACTGTCATGGCCATTAAGCCCACTGGTAACAACACACAAAAAACGCATGTGATTGCAGGTGAACCTGTGAAGATGACCTATCTTGATGCACCCACTAGCACTAGCAGCAGAGTAATCACATTTCCCCTGAATAAACTACCAGCAGATTACGGAGCAAGCAATGAATTTGATATTGAAATATATTTCTACACTGACAACTACTATCCCAACTTGGTATCCAACACTTTTAGTTTGGAACAAGGTGCTGGTCTCCGTATACCCCTGGATGTGTTTGAGTATACTGGCAACAGTGTTGTAAACACCTATGGACTAGGTTCAGACCTCACACAAAACACAGGCAATGTTGTGCTTAATGCCGGCAATCCCTATGGACAGCAGACTACCACGCATAACTTTACCAGATTCGAGCCTGACTTATATGACCTGATATCAGAGTGTGATTTTGATATACCAGGCATGACTGATCCCACACGTATATCAGGCAATTTAAGTGTCATGATTGACATAAATGTAGAGTTCAAGCCTACTGCTGAACTTGCACAACGATTGTTCTCAGGTCAAGTGCAGTGGACAGACTTCCCACACTTATATCAGGAGTTATTGTATGACAAGCCCTTGAATTTTGTGGCTAAAAAACAGATATCAGGTATACAACTTACTGGCAGCTCTATACAAGCCATAACTGACATCAGCAACTTGTCAGAATATATAAACCGTGGTGATATATTCATGACTCGTGCCACAGCAGTGGCCAGAGTGGAAGGTGGTGTAACTTATGCAGGAACTGACCAGGACATCACCATTACTAATTTTAGGTGGCAAATTAGACCCAGAAGCAGAATGTATGGAGATTACGTGATATGATACCCAAGGATATCTTAACAGGGTTTATTAACAACACCAGTAATGTCACAAAAGCAGACCTGGAAGCTGCACCAGTAAGTCCCAGCAACATAAGTGTGGTGAGTGACATTGCTGACGTCATCAGAGTAGAAGCAAACCCCACTGTGACAGGTGGTCATACTGAAAGTTTTATTGATATATTTCCTACGTCAGAAACACCCTATGGCACATACTCATATAAAGTCCTTAACCCTAGCAATGCAAGCATAAGCCTGAGTGGCAGAACATCAACATCTGATCCCTATGTAAGCATGCCACTCAGTGGCAACATAGATATTGCTGATCGTTCTTGGGAAATGATATTGGATTATCAGAGTGCAGACCAGGGTGATCAGTTTCAGTTTGAGCTCAGAGGTCCCATATACCAGACTGCAGATGTTTACACACCCTCAACCATAGACCTGAGTGGTTCAGAGTATCAGAGATTTATAGATTCAGAAATAATACCCACTAGAAACAGATACGATTACACTCAATACAATGACGCTCAGAGTCCTTACACATCAGACTTTACTCCAGCGCATACCTTAAAAACAAGTGACTGTGGACATTGTGATGCTTTGAGCATCTCATATCAGGGTAATCACTTGGGCTGGCCGGCACCTCCTAATCGTGATGATTATCCAGGCGTAGGCAATGTTTTGATGAGTTATAATTCAGATGTTATAGGCAGCACAGGCAGATATCCTGATGGTGGAACACCTCAGTTAGAAAGCAATGTATTCCTGAGTGAATATATCAGAGACGTTAGTAGCATAGGTTATGGTCTGGGCTTGAGTGTATTTGATAATCAAATAGATCTCCTGGGACCTGATTATGTTACCAATGGTGTCACTGTGGAAGGATATTTTAACTTTCGTGCAGAAATTGATTATTTCGATAGTAATAGACGTCTAATTAATGGCACACCAGCAAGTGCACCTGTAACAATGCCTCAGCCCTTTAACGTATTCAGAGTTCAAGTGGGTGATGATATTAGCATTCGCATCAACGCATATCAGGACATAACAGCAGACGTTACACAAAACATTTTTACAAGCAATGTATACATAAATGCTATATTACATGATACTTTTAATAACCAATTTAAAATAACATCACAGGGTGATACCTGGCACTCAGACACTAACTTAGCAAATGCAAGTAATGATTTTAGTAACACACAGACATCAGCCCACACTGTGGATACACAAGTAACACCAGCAACAAATGGCAGTGTAAACAACCTTACTGAAGTGTTTTATAACTCAGGCACAAACTCACACATAGCACTAACAGCAACACCTTCAGGCTCAAACATGGAGTTTAGACTGTGGTGTGATGGTGTATGCACAACTGGCACAGGTTATTTGTTTACATTGCCCCTGAGTGATTGTGAAGGTGACTCAGGCACATTTAGTGTGTGTAGCTTTGCGAGTGCAGATGAAAATCTTGATTTTGTGAGTGACACCAGACTTGCTAGTTTAATTACTGATGTCAGAATAACATCAGGCACCAAATACACAACTACATTTACTCCAGCAGCACCCTATGCACCTCAATTACCCACCGGCGAGCTAGTGTTTCCATGTTTATTTAATAACGCTTTGCCATTGCCAACCTGGGCTTACCACACAAGTTATGAGTTGAGTAACACATACACCATGGCAGGCTGGGTAAGAATACCAGAGTTTGTGGACTTACCCAGAGCCAATGTATTTCCCAGTGTGGCTGATGCTGTTTGCCATACTTTGTTTGATGTAAAATACAGAGTGTTTGAAAGCAACTATGGTGATGCAACTATTGTAAATCACAACCAAAGTTATGTCTGGAAGATAGAAGATCCTGAATACGGAGCATCTGGAGCACCATTGCTTTATAGTGATCCCAAAGTAACTTTATATGATGGCAACACAGCAGTATACAGCCATGACTTAACTATTAACTCTGACAACTTTTTTGAATTAGTGCCTGAATGGCTTCATGTTAGCCTGGATGTTACAACCAGCGCAGCAACCTGGAGATTAAATGGCAATGTTGTATACACTAAAACCCTGGGCACACAAAAAACTCAGGACGACCACAGATATTTAGATACCATAGATGTGTATAAGTGCTACCCTGACGTATTGATTGATGATTATCCTGCTTATTTGGCAAGTTATCCCAGGGGACCAATTGAAACTGCTCAGGTAAGTGTAAAAGACTTTAGGATTAGTAATTTAAACACTAGTAATTTAAGTTTAAGTGACAATATATACACAGAAACTGCCAACAGGTCAGGTGTAGTTAACAACATAGTGTTTGACAAGCACAGCACCACATGTATGGAAAATATATTTCATGGTAATGTTCTTACTGGCACTCAGAATGTATACCTTGGCAGCGATACTGCCAATGTCAGGGTAGAGCGCAGTAGTTTCATGACCAGGTCACTTCAGCCTGTTGCGCCTGTGCCACCCAGATCATCCATCACATATTATTCTGGTTACAATAGTGTATGGATTCCTAAGTTTGGCACAGATTCGCTCGGAGGTTATTTTGCTGGCTACTCATTCCTGCCAAAGTCACCCTGTGGGCCATACTGTAACCCCAATGAGATCAAATATAACACATATGATGTGGCTAACCTCACACAAATAGCTGTTAACTGGAAGGACAGATCAACTAAAAGATGGGCCCTATATGCTAGTGCACTTGTGCCAGGTGATGAAATAATATTATGGGGCATGGGCACTACTGAATCTGATGATTATGTCACATACTATGCAACATATACCATAACACCCGATGGCTTCTTCTATTATGGCACCAAGGATGTTGTGATTACCCAATTTGGCAACAGTGTCACCAAGCATGGCAGTTACTTTTACAATGTAGAGTTTCAGAGTATCACAACTGAACCATACACAGGTTATGTGCCACCAGAGCCCTGGCGTTAATGGTAAATAAATACCATAACAAACAGATAAATATAAATTGCCTCAACACCATAGTGTTCAGGAAGATCCCTAAGGAGCGATAAAAATGAGCGGACGATTATTAGATTTCAAGCAATATCTGGGTGGAGCAGACAACGTAGTTGTTTTAGAAATGTTCCCCAGCAACGCAAAACAATTTACTTACACTTTCCCACAAAACGTAGGTGCTTACACATTTACAGCAGACTTCCAAACCCTGTTATTGGACACAGTAACCTATGATCGCAACACAGGCGATGCTAACTTTGCTGAGACCAATGTTTTGGGTCACTTTGGCAACTATAGTGCCATTCCAGGCAGTTACATTGACGAAACACAAGCCTCCAGTGGTATTGTTAAGTTTACAATTCCTCAGGGCCGTTATACTGGACCTATCTTTCCCAATGCCAGAACAAACGTAGCTGCCACAGTAGTTAGTTTTGAATGGGACAACGGCACAAGCAAAGAGCTACACCGTTATGTTATTCTGGAGCGATGGGAACCAGGCACAACACCAGGTGATCCACAAGTATGGAACCAATTTGCGCCCATGGGCGTGGGTGCTGTGTTGGCTGTTACTGTTAGTGGTGCAGATGCTGCCAGAATACCAGGCACATACACCAATGTTTCAGGATTAAGCAGCTCACAGGGCACTGGTGCATCGTTTGATATCTTTGTGGATGGCAGTGGTAGTATCACAGCAACCATTAAGTCACGTGGCACTACATATGATGTCAGTGAAACCATAACAATATCAGATAGCCAAATAGGCTCAGGCGGTGGTGAAGCAGTCGTTTTAACTGTATCTAGCATAAGCTAAGGGAGAAAATATGAGTAGTGGTAATATAGTAGTATCCTCGAGTCAGACCGACTTAAATGTTTCAAGCATTACGCAAACAGTAAGCGTAAGTGATGATTCAGGCTTCTTAGTCAATGTAGAAGTTTCAGAAAACATAATACAAGTAACAGAAGCAGAAACCACTGATATTGATGTTAGCATCAACGTAGTAAGTGCACAGTTTGTGCGTGGTTTGTTTAGCAACGTAGACCCCATAACATATGACATGGGCTCAGGCACATTTGGCTTTAGATATGACTGGGTTCAAGACCACTTAGATCCACAACTGCCATTGTTGTGGAATGACACAGAAACCAGACTGGAGTTTAGTTTTGATAGTTTTGGTAATCTGTTGCCCACAAGTGGCATCACCACAGATAATTTAACAGAAGGCACACATAATTTATATCTCAATGGCTCAGGCACCACAGATAATTTAGCAGAAGGCACTGCTAACCTATGGCTTAATGGTTCAGGCACCACTGATGACCTGCAAGAAGGCACAGCTAACCTATGGCTAAACGGTTCAGGTAATTCAGATGTATTGACTGAAGGTGATGTTAATTTATTCTTTACACAAACTAACATTGACAACCTGTTAAACAGATACGTTGATCTGGGAACAATTACAACCAGTGTATTAGGTGTTGATGCTGCTAATGGTGATGTGTTCAGAGCAGAAGTTACCCTGGACTTTGATGTGCAGGTCAGTAACTTACAAAGTGGACATGGCATACATTTGTTAATACAACAAGATTCCACAGGTAATCATGATCTAGTTAATTTTGCCAAGCCCAGCTATTATTACATCAATGAAAAAACAGAAATAAACCCATATGTGGAAGGTTACAGCCTGTATAGTATCCTAAATGCTGGTGACAGATATTATGTCAACATCAGTAGTTTTGCACCACTTGTGACTGAGATAGGTTACACTGGCTCACAAGGCATCCAAGGCACAACTGGATTCACAGGTAGTGCTGGCACAGATGGTTGCATAGGCTATACTGGTAGTGCAGGCACAAGTGTAGAAATACAAGGAAGTGTAGCCACATCATCAGCATTGCCAGTGCCATACACTGGTGACGTGGGCGATGGTTACCTCACAACTGATACTGGTCACTTATGGGTATGGGGTGGCACTTCCTGGACAGATGCTGGCGTAGTGCGTGGTCCAACTGGTGCCATTGGATTTACAGGTTCACAAGGTCAGAGCATAACTGGTGCCACTGGATTTACTGGTAGCAAAGGCGACCAGGGTGGCTTAGGCTTCACAGGTTCACAGGGACTCAGAGGTGACACAGGTTACAATGGTAGCACTGGTGTTCAGGGCGTTCAGGGCTTTACTGGTAGCAAGGGTGACATAGGAAACATAGGTCTGCAAGGATTTACTGGAAGCCAAGGCACACATGGCTTTACTGGTAGTTTGGGTGCAACTGGTTACACAGGTAGCAGAGGTGACAGTTATAACATCGTGGGCGTGGTTCCAGGTGTGGATGACTTACCCATACCATACACTGGTAACGTGGGCGATGGTTATTTGGTAGTTAGCACTGGTGATTTGTGGGTATGGTCAGGCACTAACTGGATATACCTGGGCAGAGACACAGGTTACACTGGTTCACAGGGTCTGCAAGGATTTACTGGCAGCAAGGGCAACACAGGCTTCAATGGATCACAAGGATACACTGGCTCAACTGGTTTGTTTGTGACAGACGCTGAGATAGCACCTAGTGGTAATTTAATCATTGACCTAAATGATGGGTCTAACATAGATGCTGGTGTTGCACTTGGTTACACTGGCTCACATGGCATAACTGGATTCACAGGTAGTGCTGGACAAGATGGTAGTTTAGGACAACAAGGATTCACTGGCTCACAAGGCATACAAGGCACAACAGGATTTACAGGTAGTATTGGTGGTGATGGTGCTACTGGTTTCACTGGTAGTGCAGGAAGTGCTGGTAGTGCTGGTGCTACTGGTTTCACTGGTAGCAAAGGTGATCTTGGTGCCCGTGGCTACAATGGTAGCAAAGGTGATGATGGTGCTACTGGTTTTACTGGATCACAAGGCACACCTGGAGAAGCAGCAAACATAGGTTACACTGGTAGCCAAGGTGTAGCTGGTGCTGTGGGCTACACTGGCAGCAAGGGTGACACAGGAACCATAGGTCTAACTGGATTTACTGGTAGCCTAGGTTATACTGGTAGCCAAGGTCCAGCTGGCACAGTGCAGTCAGCTGATGCATTTGACATGTATTTAAGCACAGCAGGAAGTGATATTACAACCACAGCAGGTATTGTTCCTTTCGATACTGTCAGACTTAACAGCAATAGTAGTGTGTTTACGGGTGTTACTGGTGGTGGTGGTGGTGTTGGTAAAGTAGAAATTAGTGCAGACTTCAGAGCAATCATTGAATACAGCGTAAGCTCAGAAAACACCAGTGGTGACACCACTGGTGCCGCTAGATCAAGCTCTGTGTGTTGGTTAGAAATAGGCAGTGCTGGTCCAGGTGGATATACAGAAGTTCCTGGTAGCCGATCGTTCATGTATAACAGAATGGATGGTGATTATGGCTTTAACACAGGCACTGCCACAGTAATTGTAGATCTCACTGACGGCGATGAAGTCAGAGTAATGTTGCAAAACAACAACTCACAGAAGAGCATCAGAGCCGCTGCTAATGGTTGTAGATTAACAATCACAGCACAGGCAGGCAAGGGTGACCTAGGTTTCACTGGTTCACAGGGCATACAAGGTGCACAGGGCATACAGGGCACACCTGGTGCTTTGGGATACACTGGCTCACAAGGAACACCTGGTGTTGTGGGCTTTACTGGTTCACAAGGCACACAGGGCACCCTGGGTTACACAGGTAGCTTGGGTGCAACTGGCACAGACGGCACAGATGGCACAGACGGTAACGTGGGTTTCACTGGCTCACAAGGAACACAAGGCATAACTGGATTCACAGGTAGTGCTGGCACACCAGGTGGTGGTAGTTTAAGTTCATTAACTGATGTAAGCATTACTTCACCACAGGACTCACAAGTTATTGCATATGACAGCGCCTCAGGCGATTGGGTCAACGTTGCACAAAGTGGTGGGGGCGGCGCCGCCCTGTATCAAGAGGTATTGGATGGAGGCGCACCAGGGTTCTTAACAGGAACATTTGCTTTTGAGGTTGATGGCGGTAATAGCACTATCAATGCTTCAGGAGATTACATATATAACGGAGGAACAGCCTAATGGCTCACCAAATAAAATTTCGCAGAGACACGGCTGCTAACTTCACTAGCCAAAACCCCACCCTAGCAGCAGGGGAACCAGCATATGAAACAGATACTGGTGCTTTTAAGATTGGTAATGGCAGCACTGCCTGGACAAGCTTACCCTATGTGGTAGCAAGTAGTCCTGGCACAGTAACCGTTGTGCAATCAGGTGCTGGTTTAACTGGTGGTCCCATAACTACTACTGGCACACTTAATGTAGGCGCTGGCACTGGTATTACAGTAAATGCTGATGATATTGAAGTAGATCTATCACCTTTTAGCACCACAGATTTGTCAGAAGGCACTAACTTATACTACACAGATGCCAAAGTAGATGCCAGACTGAGCTCAGGCAGTGTAACCACTGATATAACAACCACTGGCATTGTCACAGCAGGACAGTTTGAGGGTGATATCAATGGTGCAGTGTTATTGGCAGTTCACAACAACACTGGAGTTACCATAGCCAAAGGCAATGTTGTATACTTGCCAGGTGGTAACAATGGAGATAATCCATACGTAGACAACGCTAAAGCAGACAGTTCAACAACCATGCCTGCATTTGGTATAGCACAAGTAGCCATACCACCCAACTCACCTGGTGAGATTGTTACTCTGGGAAGTTTGACTGGCCTGAATTTAACTGGCTTTACCACAGGTGATCAGTTGTTTGTGTCACCCACAGCAGCAGGTGCATTCCAAAACACAGCACCCACAGGTGAATCAGATCTGTTACAGAGCATAGGTAAAGTAATTGACGGTGGCACAGGTGGTGCACTTGAATTTACTGGAGCAGGCAGAACAAACGCTACACCCAACCTGGACTCAGGTAACATTTTCATAGGCAATGGTAGCAACCAGAGTGTCACAGCCACACTAGACACAAGCATTGTGCCTGAAAACACTAATCTATATTACACCACAGACCGTGCAAACACAGCCATAGGTGCATATACTGGTGCTATGTCACCTGGCAATGTCACCCTAACAAAGTTCTCAGAAACTGTAGTGGGCTCAGCAAGTGTTAGTGGCGCAGTAACTATTGATGTCAGCACTGGCACAATACACCCCATAACTGTCACAGGTGATATTACTAGTTTAGCTCTCACAAACGCAGTGGCCGGAACAAGTGCTACTATTATTGTCACACAAGATGGCACAGGTAGTCACACTTTAACTGCTGGTGCAGCTTGGAAATGGGCAGGTGGCACCAATACATTAAGCACTGGACCTGCAGATGTTGACATCATCAGTGTAATCTGGGACGGCACAACATACTGGGCTAGTTTAACCACAGACTATTCATAAGGAGATCACATGCCATATACCAAGGGTAAGAAAAAGAAAATTAAAAAGGGGAAATAAATGCCATTAGCAGCAAGACAAGGATTTTTTCCTCCAGCAACAGGAGGTGTGCCTGCCGCCAAAGCAACTGGCGGTAATGTTTTTATTGAAGGCAACAATGTATATCATATATTCAATGCCTCAGGCACATTCACGCCTTTAGAAACACTTGACGTGGAAGTATTAATGGCTGCCGGAGGCGGAGGGGGTTCAGGCTCAACTAACTCTGGTTGGCCAGGCGGTGGCGGCGGTGCTGGCGAAGTATACGAATTTTCCAGCAGTGGCGTAAGCACAGCACAAACTGTCACTGTGGGAGGTGGAGGTGTAGGTAGTATTGGTGGAACCACGACGACCAGCAGAGGCACATCAGGCACTGATTCAGAGTTTGGCAGCACACAAACCAGAGGTGGTGGTGCTGGTGGTTTAGGCAGCTCAGGCGACTGGCAAAGTTTAAGTGGTGGATCCAGTGGTGGTAACGCACGTAAAGGAAACGCTGGTGGTAATCCCAGTGGCGCAGTAACAAAATACAATGCTGGTGGATTGGGTAACGCTGGTGGCATCACAGAAGACGGCACAAGTGGAACACCTGGCGCTGGTGGTGGTGGAGCAGGCAGCGCAGGCACCAAGGGATCAAAGCCAGACGACATTGGTAACGGTGGTGCTGGTGGTTCAGGTTACACTAGCTCAAACTTTGGTAGTTATTCATACCCCATGGCAGGCGGTGGTGGTGGTTCTTCAGCTGGAGTGGGTGTAGGCGGTAGTGCTACTGACGGTGGTGGTGCTGGTGGTTCAAGTGTATCACAAACTGACCCAGATATTCCAGCAGCTTCAGGCACACCCAACCGCGGTGGTGGTGGTGGTGGCGGTGCTAATTTTATTGATGCCACTGGCACACCAGGCAGAGTTGGATCAGGCGGTTCTGGCATAGTAATTATTAAGTATTCAGGAGTATAACATGGCGCATTTTGCAGAAGTCTTAGACGGCATAGTCACTAGAGTAATAGTAATAAGCAATGGAGATGCTCCAGGCGAGTTATCAGAGTCAGAGCCCCTGGGTGTGGCATTCATTCAGAATGTCCTGGGTTTTTCAGGTGTATGGGTGCAAACATCATACAACCATAACTTCAGACATAAATATGCTGGACCAGGTGATAGTTATTTGGCAGAATCAGATGTATTTGTTGCGCCAAAACCCTGGGATAGTTGGATACTCAACACAGAAACCTGGCTATGGCAGGCACCCACGCCCATGCCTGATGATGGCAAAATTTATGATTGGTCAGAAGAGTCACAAGCTTGGATAGAAGTAACACCTTAAGAAGTAACACCTTAACATACTGGAGAAGACATGACACGCAAGATATACACACCAGAGGAAGTTTCTGATAAGTTAGATGAGCACACAAAACAAATTCATGACCTATATCAGACCACTGAGAGTCATGACGAAAGACTACAGGCCATTCAACAGGATGTTAGTCATATCAGAAATACTGAAATGCCCATGCTAACACAACAGCTAACCAACTTAACTGGCATGATCACACAGAATGCGTCAGACCTCAGAGAAAACTTTAAGACCATGGATAGCAAGTTTATGTGGGGTTTTGGACTGGTCATAGGCAGTGTGGTAATACCAGTAGTGGCGTTATTGTTTACTCATATGTTTAAATAAAAAACCCCCTTTGAAGTTATCTCAGGGGGACAAAAAGGAAAATAATTATGTGGGCTAATCAGGAGCCCAGTTGCTTTTACACAACATAGTTATAATAGCATAGTCCAGACATTTGTCAAGCCTTTATTTGCATTTAGATAAATAAGTGTTATGGAAACTATAAGAAAATACAGAACAAACACAGGCTTTGCCAACAAGTGGGGCATTAGTGCACCCAACCTTGCCAAACAAGAACACACCACGCCAGCGGCCATTCACATGCGAGTCATGCACTTTGGCACACCCTGGCAAAGGAAGAAAAATCCCAATAAATCAGAACTATACCTGGGCAGAACACAGTTTGAGATAGCTGAATGCATGGGCATCAGTGCCACTGCATGGTGCCAGCGATTGAGCTCACAGAGTAGTGATACTTGGTTACAGACACCAGTGCGTAAATTCAAGTATCGCAGTTTTGAATTACCCAGGACAAGTAACCGTTGGTATTTTTGGTTACACCCCAATCATCCTGACTATGCCCAAGAACGCAGTAAGTGGGCTACATTCCTCACAGACCAAAATGTGGATGCGTCAGATCCTCTCTGGAAGATATGATTGATCTACACCTGCTCAAATCTGAGCTTGCACATAAACTAGAAAATATCCCCAAAAGTCTATGGGATCAATTCAGAATCATTGATTTAATGGCTAAGGGTCACATAAAAATACGTGGCCCGTATCTTAAAATAGCCATGGACTTCCTGAAAAAAGACACACGCCAATTACAAATTACTGTGTATATTGCTGGTGAGATTTACTTTCCCACTAGTTGGGGTTATTACCATCACAGAAAGTCAAAGTTAAGTGGTATCTGGGGAACCCGTAGATTAAACACCAATCAACTAAAAGACACCTAGAGAAGTTATACACTAGGGGCTTTAACAAGTTCTGTTAATCTGTTGAGGTAGTTCATGGCTTGGTGTTCTTCCTGAGCAATGTAATGTCTGTGTGCAAGCTGGCGTTGCTGATCTTCCAGATGTATTTCAGGGTTAGCATATCGCCAGTCAGGCTTGTCCAAGCTTATTTGGAAGTATGCACCACCATAATGCTCGCTTAACAAATAATTAATATCTTGTGCATTGCTGTTGGAGATACTTCTTACATATACACCGTCATGCACTCTGGTTAACACTTCTACATTTCTATGAGATAATGCTAATAAAACATATTGCATAATTTCTGTTTCTTGCCTGCGATACATCAGGCTCATTATTGCACTTTTACTTGGCTTGCCAGCAGGCGTTAGCATCTCAGGTCTGTTTAACAATTCAGGTTCTGCTTCAATCCACTGTGGCACAAAAAATAAGGCTAGTTGCTTTATTTCATGTATGATGTCCTGAACCATAGCATCCTCAACAAATGCTTGTCTGGCTGTTTTACTTTTTATTACTGAAGCCAAGGCATGGCTTTGCCAGGAACCATCTATGTTTTGCCAGCTACCTCCACCAGATTTAGCACCAAAACTAATGGCAGTCATGGCTTGCTTTACTAGCTTTAGGGCATGATCATATGAGATATTTTCTGATTTACTGGCCACAAGTTTAGCAAGTCTAGCACGTTGTGAGTCTTTGTTACGTGAATAATTTACTATGGCATATTTTTCTAGTTGTTGATATGTTCCTGTGTTGCGCAACAGATATGTATAATAACTAAACACACCTGCATTAAGGTCTAACTCACGGCATTCACCCAAAGCAGCTACTCTGACATTTTTGCCTATGTTTTGCAAACTTATGCCAGTATAGTAAGTTCGGTCTGTGGGGTCTGACTTAGGCTTAATGGCCTGACGTATAACACCATATTTTGGGTATGCATGTTGTGCCAGGCTTAGAATGTTAAATGCACTCACAAAGTTACGTTCTGTGGCTTTGAGATATTCCTCTGATCGGCCAGAGTCTGTCAAAGTATTTGCACCCACCCGCATAAAGTTTTCTAAATTTTCCATGTCAATCTTTACATCATGGTAGTCTGAACCCAGGTCAATCATTTGTTTGGTGTTGAGTATTTGGTCGTCTACGTTTAGTTGTTTATTATTTTCATCCATAAAATCCAGGAGTTCCATTATATTATAGTTCAGCTTAACAAGTGTAGTAACATTACCACAACTATTGCCTCTGACTATTTCAGTAACGATAGGAAAGTTTTTAGTTAACCAACCCCGCCAGTGATGTTTTCTGTTGTAACGATATTTGTTTATTGCATTTAATTTAGTTTTATTTATGCGTGTTTGGTTCTTGTAAAATAAATTGTTGTTCATGACAATGTTACGCATTATTTCATTACAATATGATGTTACATATGTTTCTGCTATGTGTTGATATGTTGCTAAGTTTTTATTTGCTTTGGTGCTGGGCGCATGATGGTCGGTCATGGCCTGGACAATTGTGTCTATTGTGGGTAAGTTCGCCATTGTGTTGTCTCCTAAAAAATAGTGTTTGTTGTTACACGCATACAATTATTTATATATAATAGCATTTATTGCCCAGAAGTCAAGTGTTTTGAGCCCATTTTGCTATGCGTGTAGGAGCAAACGATCGCAAAACCCCTATGCGTGTCATGATTTATGATATAATAGATTACAAACATATAACAACACATATGACATGGAAGGATGGTGTGGAATACAAACAACAAATAGAAGCAGCCCATGTGAAGTGAAAAAAGCCAGAAAAATTTTTTCTCTTTTTTTTAAAACACAAAACACAAAACAGATAAATAAAATAACAGAGGGTATTTACCGCCATAACTGCCACCTGTGTCACAACTTGCAGTTTTCACTCATACTGCGTCCTTTTATTAGTGTTGTGAAACTTCTCCCGAAGTAGTGAGCCCCCTGAGATAGCATCAAAGGGGGTTTTTTTATGAGCTCAAATCACACCGTTTCCACACTAAATATTTTAAAAGGACTAAATATTATTATGGAAACTATGCCTCCTGAAGATTATACGTTCGTGGAAACATATGAATTTTATGCGCAAAACTTGCACTTGTATAACTTTTATTATGACCGATTAACACTGTGGCGTAACATGGACAAGGACACCAGAGATGCACACAGAGCTGAACACAGTGCGTTCTTTCAGCGCATGAAGTTTAGCTTTTTACAGGCCAAACATCACGCAGATATCCTAGGGGTTGACATTTCCAAACAAACCATATAGAATATATAGACAACCTGGAGAATTAGTTATGGCAAATCAATTATTAAACAGACCGTTGTGGATCGTATCAATCGACCACAAACTTAGCAAAAAGCATTTAGAATACTATTACATTATTCAGCTGATATCAGAACTGGATGGTGATCTAGTTACTACATATGTTAGTGACAGCAATCGCAACTTTAAAAACTGGCAAACAGTGATCGATAAGTTTTTAAACGATCGTCAGGCCATTCGTCTACAGGGATTGTTTCCTGTTAAAAAAACTAAAAAACCCACACCCACAAAGATTATTAATGCAGATGCAAATTTTCAGGTCATGGGTGACACAGTGGACTTGGATGTATTCATGAACACTGTGGCCGAAACATTTTACCCGGAGTTTGTATGACAGACAAAATACCATTCACAAAAGGTGAGAAACTAATCAACGAAACACCTGTGTTAAAAAAAGCCAGAGATCAGTCTCAGGGCTTTAACACAGCCAACAAGAACTATGGCAGCACATCAGCTGGCAAGGGCAGTGCCCAGAGACCCACCAACAAAACAGCCTATGATGATGGCTGGGACCGAATATTCGGTAAAAAAACTGAGGATTGAAATGACACACACTATCACAACCAAATACACAGTAATTAACCCAGAAACACACCAAACAGAAACGTGTGAACTACACCACACTCAAGCTAACCGTGGCTTATGCATGTATGACATAGCAAACCACATGACCAGACCGAACTTTAAGTCCTGGCAAGTAATTGCAGAGGAGACACGGGAAGCTGAATGTTGTGAATGACATAGAAGCACTCAAAAAAGAAATAGCAACACTCACACAAAGCTTATACAAAGCTTACAACAAAATAAACGACCTACAGGCATACATACATGAAAAAATCCACACTACAAAAGAAAAGGACAAAGAGACACCAGGCAAGGAAGAGTAAGAAATACACAAAACCTGTGCCAATCACTCGTAAATCAGACACTGATACAATAACTGTATAGGAATCAAGCACTTAGAGCTTGACTATTCTGTGCAATTTGCTATTATATATACATAGGTTAACAAATACACACTACTTGGAGCAACACACATGAAATCATTAGTTAAAGTTTTTATGGCCCTGATTATCACTACTGTGGCTGTGGGCATATTTGCAAATAATTACGTAGCACCACACAAAGTTAAGCCTGTGCATGTATACAGTTATGTTGACCGTGCAGAGTGCATGGAAGCTTATTTTGCATTTAAGGATAGCATGACCTGGGTAGATGTTACTGAGATTGGCACACCCAATTACGGTGACACATACCAATACCCTGTCCAGAAATCATTTGTGTATGCAGGTGACCGTATGATTACTGGTAGCTGCATGGAAGACGGACTCATACGTGAATACTCATACTCAGAGTTTGTGGCTAACATGAAGCGCAACTAATCAAACCACCCTGACTAAGCCCCTAACTGGGGCTTTTTTTATGACATCAGATAAATAATATCTACGCAAACACAGCGATAAACGTGACTTACTCCAAGGAGAATAAAATGAGTGATAGCAAAACACCACCTACCCCCAGAAAGAAACCAGGACCCAAACCCGGAATACGTAAAACTGCCACAAAAAGTGTGGAAGGTGTAGTCGTGGGCAGAGACAAGAAAGTAATCCCACCCCAAGAAGTATACAAGCTGGCACAAATTGGTTGCAAGGACACTGAGATAAGTGAGTGGTTTGGCATCAATTCAGACACGCTCAGATACAACTTTAAGGTAGAATTACTAAAAGGTCGTGAAAGCCTTAAACATAGTTTACGCAGGGCACAAATAGACGTAGCCCTGGGCGGCAATAGTGTTATGCTAATATGGCTAGGCAAGAACTTGCTGGGACAATCAGACGCACCCCTGGACCAATCAGACAACCTACCATTGCCCTGGAGTAGTTCAGATGAATAGTGGTAATTTCCCACCAGAATTGCATGAGGAGTTTATGATGGATCCCTATTATATTGACAACATTGATGCCAGGTGCTGTGAGATCATTGCAGAACATGAAGCCATGGACGAAGTAGAACGTAGCATTAAACTGTTGAGTGATCCTGAATATGTAGCAACACTCCAAGAAGCCCGTGAGGTTCATGATAGCATCACTACCAACAAGAACAAATGGTATCACACCATGGGTCCCAGAATAAACTCATTGCCTCCCATGAGCTATCCTGCAAACGTCAGAAACATAAAAAGTAGTGAAATAACTCTGAAGTGAAGCTTAGTGCACCGCAGCAAATTATTTCAGATCATGGTGCAAGATTCAGAGTCATTAGTGCTGGCAGACGTTTTGGTAAAAGTTATCTAAGCATCAATGAGATGGCTAAGTTTGCCAGGATACCCAATAGCCGTGTGTTATATGTAGCACCCACATACAGACAAGCCAAGAACGTTATCTGGGACGATCTAAAGTCCAAGCTCATAGACATACGTTGGGTAAAGAAAATAAATGAATCAGAACTAAACATACTGTTAGTAAACGGCAGTGTGATTAGCATCAGAAGTTCTGACAACTATGACTCACTCAGAGGTGGCAAATACGACTTCATAGTATTGGATGAAAGTGCAGACATTCGTCCAGAAGCCTGGTTCCAGGTGCTCAGACCCACACTAAGTGACCGTGGTGGACACGCCATGTTTATTGGCACACCCAAAGGCATGGGCTCTTGGTTCTATGAGCTATGGGGTCAATCTGAACACCTGGATGATTGGCAAAGCTTTCAGTTTACTACCCTGGAAGGTGGTAATGTTCCTGAGCAAGAGATCACAGACGCTCGCAGAGACCTGGATGACAGAACATTTGAACAGGAATACATGGCTAAGTTTGTGAGCTATGCAGGTGTTATATTCCACGCTTGGAGTCCTGAAAACATACGTAAACATCCTGGATTAGCACCCACAGGTGCAATACATGTGGGCATGGACTTCAACACATCACCCATATGCGCAGTGTTAGCACATAAGTCAGAACGTGGCTTACACATATTTGATGAGATAGAAATATACTCGTCAAACACCATGGAGATGGCTACTGAGATACGCAACAGGTATCCCAATCATCAGATCATAGTGTATCCTGATGCCACTGGTAGCAGAACTAACACAAACTCACAGGGTGTTAGTGATCACATCATACTACAAAACAATGGCTTCAAAGTAGTTACTGGCAAAGTTAATCCAAACGTTAATGACAGCATAGTGAGTGTTAATTCGCTCATGTGTAATGGTTCACACATCAGAAACTTATTGGTAGATCCAAAATG
>ERZ1047472.673-NODE-673-length-29424-cov-5.347101_pt1 | contig 29424 bp, 26 predicted proteins | sample MGYA00383095_ERZ1047472 | MGnify/ENA primary metagenome ERZ1047472 (study PRJEB29581, sample SAMEA5548365) | metagenome | biome: marine; feature: coastal; material: water | depth 1 m | study: Short-term variability in the microbial, nano- and picoplankton dynamics... | reverse complement strand
TCAAACATCGTTTGAAAAATTTGCAAAAAAAACCTTCACGCGAGCATTTGCTTTATGGCTAGCACTAAGAGCTAGAGAGTTATCATCGGTTGCCATGATCATTACCGCAGTTATGGCGGCTTACGCCCTCTCACCTGTTGATCTGATACCGGACTTCATACCTATTTTAGGCATTCTAGACGAGCTACTGATAATTCCTGGGCTCATCATGATTGTTAACCTTATAACACCTCAAAGCGTACTCAAGACATACACAACTATCGCGATCAGACAACTAAAAGCCAACACAAAACCGGTATTTAAAAAAGCCTTAATCATTGTAATAATGAGCTGGATATTAATCGGGATTGTCGTATTCGCTATTTGGAGGTGATTTGTCAGGCTGACTTTAAAAACGATAAAACGTCGTTTATGTCTTGAGTTCTTTTCATTGAAGGTAAGCTTCTCCAAATCCTCTTGCCATAGGGTTTTGACAACAACCTTGGGTCACAAATAATTAATACCCCCGTATCAGTCTCATCTCTGATTAAGCGTCCTGCGCCTTGCTTAAGTGAAATAACAGCCTCCGGGACCTGAAAGTCCATAAATGGGTTACCTCCTTGGCTTCGCAAGTACTCTATTCTTCCAGCTGTTACCGGATCGTCTGGAACCGAGAACGGCAATTTATCAATAATCACCAGGACCAAACCTTCACCTCTTACGTCAACACCCTCCCAAAAAGAATGGCTTCCCAATAAAACAGCGTTCTTTAGCTTTTTAAATCGATTAAGAAGCTCAAATTTCGAACCGTCGCCTTGTAAAAGTAGTGGGATTTGGATATCACGCTCAGCGAACGTATTTGCTAATTTTTCGCGAGCTAATCGCATCGCAGCTAAGCTTGTGAACAACATCATGCACCGCCCATTAGCGGCGATAATCGCACCTAAGCTCTCGCTTACTACTCGGTCTATGTAGTCAGTGTCAGACGGCTGAGGCATATCCTTAGGGACATACAACATGCTGTTATTAGGGTAATCAAAAGGGCTATCCCAACTTAAAAACTCAGCTTTTTCGAGACCCAGTTGATTAGCAAAATAAGACACATCTCCTGATACTGATAATGTCGCTGACGTAAAGATCCAACTTCGCTTCTCGGATGAAAGAATAGTCTTGAACGCATCGGACACATTTATGGGCGTGAGGTGCAGTCGAACTGTTTGGACGCTAGACTCGAACCACCTGATAACACTCGAATCCTCATTTTCGCTCCAAGTTTTTGCGAACGATATGACCTCTAATAATCTCTCACGACACCTTTGCAGCTCTATATTATTCGACTCGATAGCATGAATCGCCTGCGAGAGCTCATCACCGATACAACCTAGAATCCTTGCTGCTTCAATAGCCTTGTTAAACCGGTGCCGCTCCTTTAGATCGTAGCGTCCTTTGTAACCTTCAAACGCTATTCTCAACTCTCGAATCATTTTCTCAAATCGATCTATCAAATCATCAACTGCGTCATTCGTCTTAGCGAGAATGACATATCCATACCGTAAATCTCTTAGGAGTTCACTCAGTTGACTAGTGCTTAAATTTGAACCAAAGAACTGTGTAGCCACATCTGGTACCTGATGCGCCTCATCGAATATAACCACATCACATTCAGGAAGAAGCTCACCAAAACCGTCTTGCTTTAACGCCAAATCGGCAAAAAATAAATGATGATTAACGACAACAACTTCGGCGGCTAGTGCTTGCTTTCGGGCCTTCAGCACGAAACACTTGCCGATATGAGGACAATCTGATCCGAGACAGTTATCTCGCGTAGAAACAACAGCAGACTGCACTCTCGGGCTTTCCTCGGGAATACTCACTTCAGAAATATCCCCAGACTCAGAAGTGTCAAGCATTCGTTCGAACATGTTGAATAACTCGACTTCTCTAAGACTTGAGAAAGAACGCTCCGACTTTGTTTTCTCTATTTGATGGTGACAAAGATAATTCGCTCGCCCCTTTAGTTTCGCTACAGTTATCGGAAGCTTAAGTGCATCACGCACAACCTGGATATCTTGATCAAAAAGCTGGTCTTGAAGCGTCTTAGTACCGGTTGCAACGATAATTTTTCGACCGTAATAAAAAGCCGGAATAAGATAGGCAAATGTTTTTCCAGTACCTGTTCCCGCCTCACAAATAATCGGCGATCTTTCTCCTATTGCACGACCGATAGCAATAGCCATCTCAGTTTGTTCCACGCGGGGTTTATAACCGCTTACCACCTCAGAAAGTAAACCCTCAGCACTAAATGCCCTATCAATTTCTTCTTCGATACTCAAACGAACCTACTTTCAATCTAAATTGCCCAAAGAGTTTACAATTGGGAACGGCTAAAAAATAGAGCCAAACACAACACTTACGGCTCACAAAAATAAAACTTTTTTAACGAACAGGCGCCTAACAATCTTTTGCCAATCGCCACTGAATTTATGCGTCCCTTTGGAATAAGATTACTCACAACTGCCAATACTTTAGCGACATTATGCCTTCTGGTTCTAGCCATCGGTTTAACAGGGGGTAAATTAATCTTATATTTAATTGTAGCTGGCTTGCATACCATCTTTGCAGTAGGTATTTTCATGCGTCAGCGGTGGGCCTATGTTCTGACTATTACATATGCTTTATTTCAAGCCGTGGGGATGAGTCTTTGGTGTTTGATTGGTGTTTTGACTTTATTAGGTGAACCCGCAACTCAAGACAAGATTCAATTTTTTATTCTGTCAGGAATAGTCGTACCTTTTTTAGGATGGACAATTGTCTACCTACTTAAACGCTTGAGAAGCGACTCGTTCGACTGAATTGTCCTACTAATCACTCGGTTTCGATGATGTCGATAAAATTTGATCTCCATCGGTTGGAACTCTGTGTTCCGATGACTGTTTGTTTATATCAGTCAACTCAACCTTCTCGATTCGATTAAATCGTTTAGTAATCTTGTCACTACTGACTCGTACTTCTTCCACATCCTTATTTGCCAACCGAATATGATCTGCGAGTTTTCTCATACGATCATCAAAACGATTGAAATCTGAGCTCAGTCGCCTCAACTCATCTTTGATGATGTGAATTTGCTCCCTTGTAGCAATATCCTTCATCACTGCCCTAGCGGTATTCAGAACTGCCATTAAAGTCGTTGGAGATACTATCCATACTTTCTTGCGCATAGCATATTCCACAACTTCGCTGTGATAAGCGTGGATCTCAGCAAATACTGCCTCTGCCGGAATAAACATCACGGCACCATCACTAGTTTCACCCTCAATGATATATTTGTCCGATATGGCATCGACGTGCTTTTTAACATCTCCTCGAAAGGCCTTTTGAGCTATATTTTTATCACTGTCAAGCCCCCCTTCTGTGAACATGCGATGATAATTCTCTAATGGAAATTTAGAATCAACCGAAACATTTCCTGTGGGCTCTGGAAGTCTTAAAACGCAGTCAACTCGATTACCATTTTTATATGTAAATTGAAAATCGTAGGCTGAAGGTGGAAGCATATTTCGAATTAAATTTTCGAGTTGAACTTCACCAAAAGCACCTCGGGATCGTTTATCCCCTAGCAGTTCCTGGAGCCCAATAACATTAGTGGTGAGTCCATCTATTTTCTTTTGAGCTTCATCGATAGTCGCTAGACGCTCCATTACACTCACAAAAGTCTTGTTTGTCTTCTTGAAGCCTTCCTCAAGGCGTTCGTTTACTTTTCCTGAGATCTGTTCTAAGCGATCATCTGTAACTTTCCCAAGCTGCTTCATCGAATCATGAAGTTGCGTTGTGGCTGCTTTCAGTGTCGACTGAACGATTTCCCTTTCCGCTCGACTCTGTTCCGATAATTTTTCTAGTATTCGAGCAATAACATCCGATCGAATAAGATCAAGCTTGGCTTGGACCTCATTCCGCATTTCACCGATAGTTGATAACGTTTTCTCTTTTGCGACCGACTGTTCTTCAATTAACTTAACTTGAAAAGCTCCCGAATTGCTTCTCAGTTGATTTAATTCGTTGGATAGAAATGAGCGTAAATTTTCATTAAGCGTAGATTGGTTTCTTAGTAAGCGATCAGCAAGTGCATTAAGAATTTCACTATTTTCTCTGGATTGGGCGATTGAGAGATTTTCTAGAATGCTCTTGATCTTGCGCGGAAGACGCATAACGACGACCAGAATGAGCACCGTTATCGATAGAATAACGAGCATGCCCAAAACGGTCCCCTGAGAACTGTCAAGTAAAAAATTCATCGATGCAGTATAGCTGATTACGTAGCCACCCAAACATTACCGCTTGGATTACGCCCAAAGCTGTGAGTCTATGCGGCCTTACTTCCGCGTGCATCTCTCCGGCGCTCGTGTTCTTTCAAAAATTTCTTCCGAAGTCGAATAGATTTAGGAGTGATCTCAACGAGCTCATCCTCAGCGATAAACTCAACCGCCCGCTCTAGTGTCAACTCAATCGGGGGTGTTAGTCTTACCGCTTCATCGGTACCCGAGGATCGGACATTAGTTAACTGCTTTTGCCTGATCGGATTAACACTTAAATCGTTATCCCGAGAGTGAATACCTACGATCATCCCCTCATAAAGCTCCTCACCTGGGGCAACAAACATGCGCCCTCGCTCTTGGAGCTTCCAAAGCGCATAGGCTACCGCCGGCCCATTATCCTGACTCACTAAAACCCCATTTCTTCGGTCTTCAATATCCCCTTTGACGACATCGTAAGAGTCAAAAATATGACTGGCAACGCCAGTACCTCGTGTAAGGGTCAAGAATTCGCTTTGAAACCCAATTAAACCGCGCGCAGGAATGCGGTACTCGAGTCGCACTCGGCCTTTTCCGTCGGGGCTCATATCCTGCAGCTCGCCTCGACGAACTCCAAGCTCTTCCATGACCGCACCTTGGTTTTCCTCTTCTACATCAACCGAAAGAATCTCATACGGCTCATGGCGTACTCCATCGACTTCCTTGAAAACAACACGGGGGCGCCCTACCGCAAGCTCATAACCTTCACGCCGCATATTCTCTAACAGAATTGTCAGGTGGAGTTCTCCGCGGCCAGATACGATGAAAGTGTCTGCGTCTGAAGTGAACTCTACTTTTAAGGCAACGTTGGATTGTAATTCACGATTGAGCCGCTCTCTAATTTGTCGGCTCGTTACAAATTTTCCCTCTCTCCCTGCGAGCGGTGAAGTGTTCACGACAAAATTCATGGTCAGAGTAGGCTCATCGACAGTCAACAAAGGCAAAGCATCTGGTGTACCCAACGCACAAATAGTTTGACCGATACTGACATCTTCGATCCCATTTATTAAGACAATGTTGCCCGCCTCAGCCTCATCGACAACTTCTTTCTCAAGTCCAGAAAATATCAAAACTTGATTAACTTTCTTAGTAACTGCATCACCGTCTGGGCCAGACACTACTGATATTTGTTGTCCCGACCGGATTCGCCCTCTATTGATACGTCCAATACCAATTCGTCCCACAAAACTAGAATAATCTAGTGAGCAAACTTGTAATTGCAGTGGCCCATCAGGATCAACCTCCCGAACCGGCACATGTTTTAGGATCGTTTCGAATAACGGAACTAAGCTATCAGTCTTTGATTCGGCGTCTAACGTTGCCCATCCCTCAAGCGCAGAGGCAAACACAACAGGAAAGTCTAGCTGATCTTCACTGGCGCCAAGTTTGTCGAATAAATCGAAAGTCTGGTTAATCACCCAATCGGGCCGAGACCCTGGCCGATCAATTTTATTGACCACCACAATCGGCTTAAGCCCAAGCGATAACGCTTTTTTGGTTACAAACCGTGTTTGAGGCATAGGTCCGTCGACTGCATCAACGAGTAACAATACGCAATCAACCATCGACAATACTCGCTCAACCTCGCCACCAAAATCGGCATGACCAGGTGTATCCACGATATTAATGTGCGTGTCGTTGTAACTGATCGCGCAGTTCTTAGAAAGAATCGTAATTCCACGTTCTTTTTCCAAGTCATTTGAATCCATCACGCGTTCCGAAACTTGCTTGTGTGCCGCAAACGTGCCTGATTGCTTTAATAACTGATCAACTAACGTTGTTTTACCATGATCGACGTGTGCGACGATGGCTATGTTTCGAATACTTTTCATAAATTTTTATGCAACTAAATTATTTAATTGGCGTTGTACCTGCTGGTAGCGCCATAACCTTGATGACAGCAATGGGTAATCCGGCGTGGCGCGCGATTTTATCATAACTTTCAACGCATACGCCCGATATCGTATTTTATTTAATGACCTTAATCTGATTACCGTCCGAGGTGATATGGCCTATACGCTTTGCTTCCGCAAATCCGTCGTCTTTTAATGTACCTAATACTTCCATTTCTATCGATGGTGAACAAGTGATTAATAGCCCACCACTGGTCTGAGGATCGGTTAACAAATCAAGTGAAAAAGCGTCTATATCGTCAAAGTGGTTCACATGACCGATACAGCTTGCCCAGTTTCTCGCAGAGGCGCCTGTCACCACCCCCTCACGACAAAATTCCACCGCTGTTGGCGAAATAGGGATGGCAGAAAGACTAATTTCAGCCGAAACATTTGAACCTACAACCAACTCTTTTAAATGCCCAAGCAGCCCGAACCCTGTAACGTCCGTCATGGCATGGACGTCTGGCATTTTGCCTAATGAGGCACCTGCAGAATTCAATTGGGTCGTTAGAGTGATCATTTCTTCATAACCAGCATCGGTTAGAAGACCTTTTTTTAGAGCCGCAGACAGAACACCTACTCCGATTGGTTTACTTAAAATAATGCTATCGCCTGGGCGAGCTCCTGTGTTTCTTTTAACCTTGCGAGGATCAATTTTACCAATTACTACGAGACCATAAATCGGCTCTGGAGTATCAATTGAGTGTCCGCCTGCTATCGGAATGCCTACGTCAGCACACACAGCACGCCCTCCTTTGAGAACGGAAGATATTGTCTCTGTTGATAATTTGTCTATAGGCATTCCCAGAACACTTAGTGCGAACAAAGGAGTCGCCCCCATTGCATAAACATCCGACAATGCATTCGTTGCTGCAATTTTTCCAAATACAAAAGGGTCATCAACAATTGGAGTAAAAAAATCAGTTGTTGCAACTATCGCAGTGTCCTCGTCAATTTGATAAACGGCAGCATCGTCCGCCTGATCGAAACCAACCAGTAGATTCTCGTCTACAATGGGGCGTAAATCTTTTAAAATTGAATTTAAAACGCTGGGCGAAATTTTACAGCCACACCCGCCACCATGTGCATATTCAGTTAACTTCACAGGATTCTCCAAACTTTATTCGTGCAACAAATACCGCAATATTTTAGTCTTTATTACTCTAAGTGTAGATTGTCTCATGAAGCGTGACTTAATCGGCATATCAGAGCTAAGCCTTGACGAGGACATCATAGATGTGCGTTCTCCAAGCGAGTACCGGCTCGATCATATTCCGGGGTCAATCAATCTTCCAGTGTTAGATGATGATGAAAGGAAGCTAATTGGTTGGACATATAAAAATGAATCATCATTTAAGGCAAAAAGAATTGGAGCATCCTTAGTATCGAAAAACATCGCAAAATACTTGGAAGGCGAACTTTCTGCGAAGACCGAAAATTGGGCGCCTATTATATATTGCTGGAGAGGCGGCAAGCGGAGCGGGTCAATGGCATTAGTTTTTCGACAGATCGGCTGGAGAGCTCGACAACTAAGCGGCGGATACAAATCGTTTAGAAGGCAAGTCATTGAGGAAACAAGTGACCTTGCGTCCGGGTTGAGTTATGTGGTGGTTTGTGGGCTAACCGGAACAGCAAAGACAGATCTTATCGCGATGCTGACTAACAAGGGAGAACAAACTCTCGATCTAGAGGCATTAGCTAAACATCGCGGCTCACTACTTGGGTTTCACTCCGCGTCAGCTCAACCAAGTCAAAAAAGATTTGAAACAGAACTATGGAGCAAACTCAGGAGTTATGATCCAAGCAAACCGGTTTTTTTGGAATCGGAGAGTAAAAAAATCGGCGATCTAAGAGTCCCTGAGGCTCTAATAAATGCCTATCGCCAGGGTGAGTGCATCAACGTTCAAGCTAGCCTAGAAACGCGGACTGCGTACCTAAAAGAAAACTATATTCATTTAATCGAAACGCCTCCGCTGCTGATCACACAGATCGAAAAACTCGTGTCGAGACATGGTAATAAAATTGTAAATCATTGGTTAAGCTTGATAAAAAATAACGCTTGGGATGAGTTCGTTCATGACTTACTAAAAACACATTATGATGTGTCCTATAGCAAGTCTATGCACAAAAATTTCAAAAATTTCTCAAAAGCGCGAAACTATCCTCTTACTGACTTATCAGAGGGTAGTGTGTTAGAAATTGCTGAAGAGGTTTGCATGACCTATGGAAACCCATAAACATTACGATTACTAAGGATAAACATGGCTAACAGTACAAACGGACTACAAGTCCCAGACTTTTCCGCACCAACCACCTCCGGTCGGATATTCAAACTCTCTGAACACAAAGGCAAACACATTGTGCTGTACTTCTATCCAAAAGACAGCACACCGGGCTGCACAGATGAAAGCATACAATTCAATTCTCTCAAAAAAGACTTCGCCGGGAAAAACTGTGAAATCTATGGAATTTCTCGAGACAGTTTAGCGTCACATGAGAAATTTAAATCAAAATATGACTTTGAATTTGAGTTGATCTCAGATACAGACGAGAAGGTGTGTGAAATGTTTGATGTGATCAAAATGAAAAATATGTATGGGAAACAAGTCCGGGGAATTGAGAGGAGTACCTTTTTAATCGGCCCTGACGGCACCGTCAAAAAAGAGTGGAGAAAAGTCTCAGTAAAGGATCACGCCAAAGACGTTCTTGACAGCATCTAGGAGAGGCCACTTCGCCCTAGAACAGATATGCTGATTCAGTACTGATTCGGATTTGCGAAATTCGAAAACTGAGTGTGTTTCCCGCTCCAAGTTAACATCACTGTTCCTGTGGGGCCATTTCTTTGCTTACCAATGATCACTTCGGCTTTGTTTTTGTCGAGCGTATCGGGATTGTAAACCTCGTCTCGGTAGATGAATAAGATAGTGTCTGCATCTTGCTCAATAGCGCCGGATTCCCGTAAGTCAGACATAACCGGACGCTTATTGGGACGCTGCTCGAGGGAGCGATTTAACTGTGACAATGCAACAACTGGGACATTTAGCTCTTTCGCTAAACCTTTCAAAGAACGCGACATTTCCGAAATCTCGGTTGCTCTATTTTCCCCCGGCTTGTTGGAGGACATCAATTGCAGATAATCAATAACAATCAACCCTAATTGACCATACTGACGATGTAACCGACGTGCACGTGCACGCAGCTCTAATGAGTTTAATCCAGGAGTCTCATCGATATGGATGGGAGCCTCGCTAAGTCGGCCTACCGCGTTGGTAAGCTTACGCCAATCATCCTCTGCTAACTGTCCGGTTCGTAGATCATGTGCATTAATTTTCCCTAAAGAGCTCAGTAAGCGCATTGCCAATTGTCCGGACCCCATCTCCATGGAAAAAATACCGATTGGTAACCCCGCGTCTAAGGACACATATTCCGCGATGTTTAGTGCCAAGGCAGTCTTCCCCATGGAAGGACGGCCGGCAACGATGACCAAGTCACCCGCCTGAAAACCTGATGTCATACGATCTAAATCAACAAACCCTGTTGGAACACCCGTCACATCCGAGGGATTATCGCGGTTATAAAGCATATCAATACGCTCAACAACTTGAGTCAATATCGGTTGGATGTCTTGAAATCCCTGTCTGGTTCTCGCGCCCTCCTCAGAAATTGAAAAAATCTTAGACTCTGCCTCATCCAATAATTGAGCTGCTTCCTGGCCCATAGGATTATAAGCTGTATCCGATATACCAGCCGCCGTATCAGCCAGCTTCCTTAGAATCGATCGTTCGCGGACAATTTCAGCGTACCGCCTAATGTTTGCAACAGAGGGAGTATTCTGCGCGAGAGCACCTAAATAAGATAACCCCCCTACCTGCTCAAGCTCTTTTGTGTTTTCTAAACTCTCTGCAACTGTGATCGCGTCTGCAGGTTTATTGGTGCCGATAAGACGCGTTATGTGCTGGTAAATAACTTTATGATCAGGACGATAAAGATCTGATTCACTCATAAAATCAGCCACTCGATCCCAGGCGGTATTATCAAGCAATAATCCACCTAAAACTGACTGCTCAGCTTCGACGGAGTGAGGTGGAACCTTAATCGCTAACAGCTCTTGATCAGACATGCCTAATTTCTTCTTTTTCAACGTGTACGGAATTGGTAAATCAGAGCATATCATTTCCGTCCGTAAGGAAGTGAGCAATTGCAACTAAGCTTAGATAATTGACATTGTTAGCGATGAATTAAAAAAAAACCACGTCTTTCAACGTGGTTTTTTAATGCCGTCAATGAAGAGTTTACTGCTCGGCGGTCACCGTCACAGTTATGGTTGCTACAACATCAGCGTGAAGACTCACAGAGACAGAGGTCTCACCGATCTGCTTGATAGGCCCGGTCGGCATCTGTATTTGGTTTTTATTTATTTCATGGCCTTGAGCATTCAAAGCATCAGCGATATCAAAGTGCGTGACCGAGCCAAAGAGACGTCCGTCCACACCAGCTTTTTGCGGAATCTCAATTGACACACCATCCACTTTTCCTAACTTGGCTTGCGCATCAGAGAGAATCTTAGCTTGCTGCGCCTCTAACTCGGAGCGCTTTTGTTCAAATTCAGCAAGATTTTCTTTGGTAGCACGCTGTGCCTTACCTTGAGGGATAAGGAAGTTACGTGCATAACCTTCCTTTACGTTTACAAGATCGCCCAAGCGACCTAAATTTACCACTTGTTCTAAAAGAATGATTTGCATTTGTCTATTCCGTCAAAAATTAATGAGCGTCTGAATATGGCAACAGAGCAAGAAATCTAGCTCTTTTAATTGCCACCGATAACTGCCTCTGAAAGCGAGAGCGGGTGCCAGTTATTCGAGCTGGAATGATCTTTCCATTTTCTGAAACAAAATCTTTCAAAATATCTGTATTTTTGTAGTCTACCCATTCAATTTTCTCAGCGGTAAATCGGCAAAACTTACGTCGCTTAAATAAGGGCCGACTAGGTTTTCGCTTATCGTTTTTCTTTCTAAATGCCATCACAACCTCCAATATCTCAATAATTATTTTTCTTCAAACTTTTGAACGTTAAAAATGGGCCACTTTGATCGTGCTCCCTTATTCATTAAAAATCCAGAAAGCAACAACTGTTGTCCTATGCCTAATCGATCTAAACTAACCGCTCTGTCTCCAAAAGCCACACAATCCAGGTCTAACTTAACTCGTCTAAGGTTTTGATCTTCCATCTGTTCGCTTTGATGCTCCACAGAAAATTTCAATATGGAAATTCCTGATGGAGAAAAACGCAAAACTTCTTTTGTCGAAATTGTCACGAACAACTTGATGCTATTCGTTGACGACATATAACCTTAGGCGCTCTCTTTCGTCTCTTTCACATTCTCAGCTGGTGCTTTTTTTTCAGATGCGGCAACGGGTGCTTCTGATGTTTCTGCTACCGGTTGTTGTCCGACTATTAGCTTAGCTTTATCGTCTTTCATCATAAATGAGCCCTCAGACACAGCATGCTTCATTGAAACAGTTAAATGCCGAATGACAGCGTCGTTGAATTTGAAAGCAAGCTCTAATTCCTTCAGAACTTCTTGACTGCATTCCACGTTCATAAGGACGTAGTGAGCTTTATGTATTTTTTGAATAGGGTACGCTAACTGCCTACGCCCCCAATCCTCCAGTCGATGAACGACACCTTCGCCGTTCGTCACTTGAGTGCGATAACGCTCAATCATTGCTGGAACTTGCTCACTCTGATCAGGGTGCACAATAAATACGATTTCGTAATGCCGCATTAATTCATCTCCTTATGGTTAGTTAACGCGTTTAAGATGCGTTTTAAAAGCCCTCTAGAAATGCGGTCCTGGTAGGGCAAGGGAGCTAGACTATACATTATTTTAAAGACTCACACAAACACTCGTAAACACTAAAAACAATAAAATACAAGGCTTTAGAGCTTTGATCTTTCATATAGTCTTCCAACCGCATGAGCAAAATACTATGAATTTAATGAAACTGCTTTTGTTAAACTCATATCTCGCCGTCTCCGAATTATTGTTATAGTCCGCAACGCTCGATAACCATCAAACTAACTAGCCATTTTGAAGATAATAGACGCTCGATGACCTCCGCGTTGTCAAAAGAAGATCAAACGGTAGTGCCATCGCGGCGATGGCTGTTATTGATCAATGTGCAAATTGTCACATTAATGTATGGCATGGCCATCACCTCAGCCACAATTGTGCTCCCTCACATACAAGGAGCACTGTCGGTCAATCAGGATCAAGCCTCTTGGACAATGACCCTATTTTTAGTCGGCTCAGCTATCACAATGCCGATTACAGGGTGGCTAGCGGGACGGTTAGGTTGGCGTCGCCTCATGGTTGGCACTCTAATCGGCTTTACTCTCTCATCCATCGCCTGTGGCACTGCGACCAATTTAGAAACTTTATTGTTGGCTAGAACCGCTCAAGGGGTCTTTGGCGCACCGTTGATGCCGCTCGGTCAAGGGATGCTTCTGGCGACATTTCCCAAACGGCTCCACGCGGTAGCTCTAATGCTGTGGGGGATTGGAGGAACAATGGGTCCTGTCCTAGGGCCTATATTGGGTGGCGTAGTTGGAGAGACCCTAGGCTGGCGATGGACGTTTATATTTCTAGCCCCAATCTCAACGATTTCAATAATAATTGCCATCTTTGCCCTAGGAGATCAAGAAAGAGGCACTTCAGGTAAACTCGGCTGGTTAGGTTTTCTCAGTCTTGCTGTCGCAATCGGTTCTGCCCAATTATTACTTGATCGCGGACATCGATTAGATTGGTTTGAGTCCTTTGAAATATCAGCTGAGCTATTTATTTGCCTCGTAGCAGTTCTATTTTTTGTATCGAGTACGATTTTTTCAAAAAACCCTCTTTTTGATCGCACTATGTTCAAAAATTGGAACTTCATAGTAGGGCTTTTTACAATGTTACTGATGGGCGCTCTCAGTTTCACTCCCATCACACTATTCCCTATGCTTCTACAAGATTTACGAGGCTATCCGGATGCGACGGCAGGCATCCTACTGTCAGCCAGAGGATTCGGCAACTTAGCTAGTTTTTTTATTGTTGTTCAATTCACAAAATTCAATGCAAAATTAGCGCTAATTACTGGAATGGCTCTACAGATGTGGGCCGGCTGGGAGATGTCTAACCTAAACATAAATCTCACCGAGTTTGACGTATTGTGGACGAATTTTGTTCAAGGATTTGGCTTTGGGTTAGCTTATACCCCAATGACTGTTTTAGCCTTTGCCACACTTAGTAGTCGACTGACTGTTCAGGGGTCCGCATGTTTCAATATGATGCGAAATTTTGGGAGCAGCCTTTTCCTCTCCTTAAGCATTTTGATACTGTTACGATCTAGCGCTGAGAATTACGCTGGGCTTAGTCAAATTATTAATCCCATGAATCCCCTGCTTCAAGATCCACAAATCACGCCTTACTGGAACACGCAATCAGAAAGTGCCATTATGAAAATAACGGAAGAAATTACTCAACAATCTCTGATGGGCGGATATCTCAACGCTTTCCAACTTTATACGGCCGTTGCACTGGCGGCTGTATTATTAAGTTTTATCTATCGCTCGAATAACATAATAAAATAAGATCTCTTTCTACTCTAAACAATTTTATTTGATAGAGGATTACAACAAGGATGATCTGTTTTGCCTCAATCAAGCTGGGGTTCCCCGAGCAGTCTTATAAGATTAATTTTTGTTTTTCAACTTCAACAAAAGAATAAAGTTAGCTACGAATAAAAATAACGAGACAAAGAAATGGGTTCTAATCCAAAAAATCGTTGAGTCGATTAAACCGTTAACGACTTGAGTCTGATCAGTTAAATGCTCGTAAAGCAGAATAGTCATTTCTTTGAGGCCAGTCTGATCGTTAGAATTTTTAATCACTTCCAAAACGGCTAATGGTGGCATTGATAACACCTCCCAGAATGGAAACACCTTAACGTCGAGGTAAACAACTCCCATCAACAAGATGAGATAGAACAGGATGGATAGCCCATTTATCCACATCAAAAATTTCATAACTTTATACATCACAATTAACTTTTTATAGCCGATACTACTTACTAGTAACTTTCATGATTTCTTCAATTGCAGACAAATCTTCAAGAGTAGTTAAATCTCCCGGGTCTCTTCCCTCCGTGATGGCTTGAATACTACGTCTGAGCATTTTTCCTGATCTGGTCTTAGGCAACATCGATACAAAATAAACATTTCTCGGTCTGGCTATCGCTCCAAGAGATTGATCAACCTGTTTCATTATTTCTTTTTGTTCAATTTCATTTTGCTGAATTTCGCTCAACTCACTTAATTTTTTTCTGACCACAAAGGCCACAGGCATTTGTCCCTTGACTACGTCCTGAACGCCAACAACCGCCACTTCTGCGACATTAGCGTGAACCTGTATGGCCTCCTCAATTTCTCGTGTTCCTAATCGATGTCCAGCAACATTGATAACGTCATCGGTACGGCCCAGAATGAAGTGGTATCCGTCCTCGTCTCGAATGCCCCAATCAAAAGTTGAATAAACCATGGTGGACTCAAAAGCTGAAAAATATGTGCTCACAAATCGCTCATCGTCACCCCAAACCGTACTCATACATCCCGGCGGTAGTGGCGGCACAATGGACACTAGTCCCTTTTCATTGTCATCCGCCTCTGATGCATCTGATTCTCTTAATACCTTGAGGTTGTACCCGTAAGCCGGAAAAGAAGGGCTACCATACTTTATCGGGGTTGACTCAACACCCGGCATCGGCGTTAGCACTGGCCAACCGGTTTCAGTCTGCCAAAAATGATCATGGACCGGTTTTTCAATAGCGTCTGATATCCAACTATGAGTAGACTCATCAAGTGGCTCACCCGCCAGAAACAAATGTCTCAACTCGCTCAAGTCATATTTTTCGATATATTTTAAATCTTGCTTTTTGAGAACTCGAATAGCCGTGGGCGAAGAGAACATCACATTTACGTTATATTTTTCTACGAGACTCCACCAGACCCCTGGGTCCGGAGTCGTAGGCAAGCCCTCGTAAAGGACAGTTGTCATCCCCATGATAAGCGGAGCATAGACAATGTAGGAGTGGCCGACAACCCAACCGATATCAGAAGTCGTAAAGATCGTGTCACCTGCTCGCGCATCGTAGATATGATTCATTGATGCCGCCAGTGCGACTGCGTATCCACCCGTATCTCTCTGAATACCTTTTGGCTTTCCAGTAGTTCCTGATGTATATAAAATATAACTTGGTTCGTTAGATTCTAACCACTCCACTCCAACTCGCGCATCTTCATAAGTTCCGATGACTTGGTTGTAATTGATATCTCTACCTGAAGTCCAAGGAATATCAGAAACGAGACCCCTGTTAACTAATATGACATTAGCTGGTGGTGTCGTTGACAATGTTAACGCCTCGTCGACGAGCCCTTTGTATGGAATCACACGACCGCCTCGTAATCCAGCATCAGCTGTCACCATAACCTTAGGGGAACAATCATCAACTCTCTGCGCTAAGCTAGCTGACGCAAATCCACCAAAAACGACAGAATGAACTGCTCCAATACGCACACATGCAAGCATTGCGTACACGGCCTCGGGAATCATCGGCATATAGATTAATACTCTGTCACCCTTTGACACGCCACAGCTGCTTAACAAACTTGAAAAACTGTTCACCCGTTGAAACAACTCCTTATAACTAATCGATTCTTCAGCGTTCGTTTCTGTGGAAACATAAACAATTGCTGCCTGATCTGACCTCTCATCCAAGTGCCGGTCAATAGCGTTAAAGCAAAGATTAGTTTTACCTTGGACAAACCACTTCGCAAAGGGCGGATTCGAATAATCGAGGACTTGCTCAAAAGAACTATTCCAATGAATTAGCTTCGCTTGCTCAGCCCAAAACTCATCGGTTGAATCGATAGACGATTGATGAAAGTTTTTAATCTTTTCTGACATGACTGTCCCTAATCAACTTAACGAAATTTAGTCTGCAATCTTGACAACAGAGCGACCTCTCATCTTGGCCTGCATCACACGATCAAAAGTGCCTGGCAATTCGTCGAATGGGACTACCGTCACTATTTTATCTAGATGTTTAGGCTTCATATCCGACGCAAGGCGCCCCCAAACCTTTTTCCGAATAGGCATTTCTGCATTCACAGAGTCAATCCCGGCCAGCGTCACACCCCTTAATATAAATGGCATTACTGTCGTATTAAATTTAAAACTTGCCGCCAATCCGATTGATCCGATAGCTCCTCCGACTTTGACCGTACTGGCTAGCCAGGACAAAATATCGCCACCCAAATTATCAATAGCGCCAGCCCATGTCTCTCGCCCCAAAGGCCTAATTTTTGTTAGATCAATAGACGAAATATCTAAAACCTCAGTTGCGCCAAGGCCCTTCAAATAATCTTGCTGTTCAATCTTTCCTGTCATTGCGGTCACCGAATAGCCAAGGCCTGACAGCAAATCGATAGCAATTCCACCCACACCTCCAGTGGCGCCGTTAACAACGACTGGGCCCATCGAGGGATTTAACCCATTATTCTCCATGCGCTCCACGGCTAATCCTGCTGTGAATCCAGCTGTACCTAGGGCCATTGCACTATACAGATCGAGTCCGTCAGGCATGGATACAACCCATTTTTCGGGAATACGAGCATACTCAGCATAGCCGCCATGGTGAGCCACTCCAATGTCATAACTTGTCGCTATTACCTCTTGCCCGACCTTAAACTTGTCAGATGAAGACTCAACGACCACGCCTGACAAGTCGATACCACCGACACATGGAAACCGACGAATAATTTTACCAGCGCCAGTCGCGGCCAAGGCGTCCTTATAATTGACTGATGAATACGCGGTTTTTATTAGAACCTCGCCAGGATCCAAGTTACTGGTTTCCAACATTTTAAAACCACTTTTTACCTCGCCATCGACCTCTTCAATTAAAAAAGATTTAAATTCAGCCATCACATCACCCTTTTAGTTATATTTAGTTTTCTCTGTATCTCAAAAATCTTACAACAATCACATATTTAAGTTTTTCAATCATTCGCCTAATGACACATTACGTCAGCTTTTTGTCGTCTCTTGCCATCAGCTTAAGAAAAGCAAAACCACAATTGCAGTTAGGGCATATGCGCCTCGCCAAGGTATCTTTTAGTCTGCATTTCGATTATTCGTGACTCAGTGCGGTCCTTTTCTGTTCCACCTAGAGCCTCTTGAAATAAGTGCCCAAGCGGAAATGCTGAATCGAGAACTAGATTCACCCGTCTGTCATAAAACTCGTCTACGAGCCATGTAAAACGCCTACGCGCATTATCGTTATCCTTATTAAACTTGGGTATACCGCTTATAAATACTGTGTGGAACTGTTTAGATAATTCGATGTAGTCATCCTTACCTCTCGGCCCATCACAAATTGCCTGAAAATCAAACCAGACCGTTTCAAGCGAGCGCATCCTAACAGCAACTGACCTTCTTTGTAATTCAATCGACAATCCAGTCTGTTTCTCTTGTGCAAGTGAATCGAATAGCTGCGTAACCATCCTTTTAGTTTCCGCATCGACACCCTCGAAAAAGACGCCAGCTTTTTCAAGTGAAACAAGACGGTAATCCTCGCCTGCATCAAGGTTAACGACACTCATTTTCGACTTAATCAGGTCAATTGTAGGCATGAACTGTACCCTCTGAAGGCCATGTTCATAGAGCCTATCCGGTGCCCAATTAGCCGTTGTGACAATAACTACCCCCTCATCAAAAAGGGATTCAAGCAAATTACGCATAATCATTGCATCTCCAATATCGGATACATGGAACTCATCGAGACAAATCAATGTTGCCCTTGACGCAATATCCCTACCGACAATTTTTAATGGATTCTCTTGACCTTGTAAATCTCGTAAAAGGTGATGAACTTCTTGCATCAAACGATGAAAATGAACTCTCCTTTTATGCTGATATTTTATATTTTCATAAAACAAGTCCATCAAAAACGTTTTCCCACGACCCACTCCGCCCCAAAGGTACATACCTTTTAAAACTTTTCTATTTGAAAAAATTCGACTGAAAAGTGAAGGTTTATCTTGACTAGACTCTAACTCGGACGCCAGATCGGTGAGTCGCTTAATTGTTTCGTGCTGTGCAGGGTCGAGGAGGTATCCGAGATCTCTGGCCCTGCCCTCGATAACCTGTCGTAATACACTCATATTGTTGTTAGTCGCTCGTGTTTATTTATGATGCGAAAGAGCTAAAAAGTCAAAATCGCCCTAAAAATCACAAAAGCAGAAACTAAAGACTTAAATATCGATTATCGATACCTAGTGCAGCCTCATGCATGGCCTCAGATAAAGAAGGGTGCGCATGCACAATTCTTGCGATATCTTCTGAAGTGGCGCCAAACTCCATAGCGACCACGGCTTCCGATATGAGCTCAGATGCATAAGGTCCTATCACGTGAACGCCCAAGATTCGATCTGTTTCCTCATGAGCAATCATCTTAACGAAACCAGAACTATCACCAATTGCTTGCGCACGACCGCTAGCAACGAAGGGAAACTTGCCGACTTTATATGGCACTCCTTCTTCCTTGAGGGCTTGTTCCGTTTGCCCAACCCACGCAATCTCGGGGCTCGTATAGATAACCCAAGGGATCGTATCAAGATTAACGTCCCCATACTGTCCTGAAATGGTTTCCGCCACAGCAACTCCCTCTTCAGAAGACTTGTGTGCCAACATTGGACCTCGAACAACATCTCCTATCGCGTAGATATTACTAACGTTTGTTCGATTATGGTGATCGACAGTTATAAAACCGCGTTCATCGACTTTAATTCCAACATTATCAAGACCCACGTCATCCGAATTAGGCACCCGCCCAACAGCCACAACAATGCGATCACACTCTAATGTTTTAGTTGCGCTCGCTTCCGTGTAAGTCACGGTTATAACTTTACTTTTTCGTGTAACCTTTTGCACACTGCATCCAAGATGGATATCCAACCCGACATTTTTAGTGAAAATTCTTTTTGCTTCCTTCGAAACGGATTCGTCAACCGCACCAAGGAAATTGGGCAGAGCTTCGAGAACTGTGACCTTAGCTCCTAGGCGTTTCCAAACGCTACCCATTTCTAAACCAATGACGCCGGCCCCGATAACCAGAAGGTGTTTTGGCGTTTGAGTTAGAGACAAAGCACCTTTATTGTCACAAATATATTCGTTATCTACCGGAACAGATTCCATCTCTCTAGGACTACTTCCGGTCGCAATTATGACGTTTTTGGCTTCTATATACTCCTCTTTCAACCCGGAAATCTTAAGTCGAATCAGCTCTCCTGAAGAAATGATTTCAGCACTTCCATGAATATTAGTGACCTTATTTTTTTTGAATAATAGCGAAATTCCAGAGGTGAATTGCTTCACGATCCGGTTTTTTCGCGACAACATTGTGGACACATCCATCTTAACGTCAGATGCGGTAATCCCGTGTTCGTGGAATTTATGGATTGCTTTTTCGTAATTTTCTGAGGACTCAAGCAGTGCTTTGGACGGGATACAACCTACGTTCAAACAAGTGCCACCAAGACTAGCTTTACCTGCGGCATCTTTAAAATCGTCGATACACACTGTCCGCAATCCAAGTTGCGCCGCCCTAATTGCAGCAACGTATCCACCTGGTCCTGCGCCGATTACTGCAACGTCAAATAAAGTATCCATAACATCCGTTCAAAACAAAATTAATGAAAAAACACTTAACCACTAAATCTCAAGCAATAATCGGGACGGATCCTCAAGGGCCTCTTTGATGGCTACTAAGAACAAGACTGCCTCTCTTCCATCAATAATCCGGTGGTCGTAAGATAGCGCTAAATAGTTCATCGGCCTTACAACGACCTGCCCATCCTCCACAACGGCTCTATCCTTGGTTGCGTGAATGCCGAGAATAGCGGACTGCGGAGGATTGATGATCGGGGTTGACAACATAGAACCGAAAACCCCGCCGTTTGAAATGGAGAATGTACCTCCAGTTAACTCATCTATAGTGAGTCGGCCTTCCTGAGCACGCTTTCCAAAATCACTGATATTTTTTTCAATATCAGAAAATGCCAGGTTGTCCGCATTTCGTATAATCGGTACTACCAGACCTCTAGGGCTGCCTACAGCCATCCCCACATCAAAATACCCGTGATAAACAATGTCATCACCGTCAACCGAAGCATTGACTACTGGATACTTTTTGAGAGCGGCCACAACGGCCTTTACGAAAAAAGACATGAAACCTAATTTCACCCCATGTTCTTTTTCAAACTGAGCCTTGTAACGACTTCTTATGTCGATAACCGGCTGCATGTTGACTTCATTAAAAGTAGTCAATATAGCGGCCGTTGCTTGCGACTCGAGCAATCTCTCTGCAACACGCTGCCGCAATCGAGACATAGGAACACGCTGTTCGGCTCTTCCCTTTACATTGTTCTCGATGATTGGTGGTTTACCCGCACTTTCGTCAGGCTGAATTTTTTTAATTGTCGAGGCTGCAATAACATCACCTTTGGTAATTCGTCCCCCTCGACCTGTCCCAGCAACGTTACCTAGCGAAACGTTTTTTTCAGCGGCTAGCTTCTTCGCAGCCGGCATAAGTACAGCACCTTGGCCAGCGGACATGGGCGTTTTAGCTTTGACGTTATTTGCCTCGGCTGTCTGATCCTTTTTGTCCTCGACTGCATCCGTATCAATTCGGGCAATGATTTCGTTAGCAGCGACTAATCCACCCTCTTCCTTAACGATCTCCGTTAAAATTCCGGACTGAGGGGCAGGTAGCTCTAGCACTACCTTATCCGTTTCAATATCGATCAGATTTTCATCTCTTTTAACGTATTCCCCTTTTTGCTTGTGCCAAGACAATAATGTAGCCTCAGCAACAGATTCAGACAGTGCAGGAACTCTAACTTCAATCAGCATGACCTCTCCCAGTAATGGTTAGTCGCGAAAAATGGTAACTATTAATCATTCAAACCTAATGCCGCGTTCAATACGGCGTTTTGACGTTTAGCATGAAGAGCGGAGTATCCCCCAGCTGGAGACGCAGAAGATGCTCGCAAGGCGTAAGTGAGTTTTTGCCCTTTGAGTAAATGTCGCTCGATATAATGTTGGATTCTGTGCCAAGCTCCTTGATTCCCTGGCTCTTCTTGACACCACACTATCTCTTTAGCATTTTTGTATAACTCAATCTGCTCCTTGAATGCATCGTGTGGAAATGGATAAAGCTGTTCCAGTCTAACAATGGCTATATGATCCAAAGATTTATCATTTCGGATTGCGTTGAGTTCAAAATAAATCTTACCACTGCAAAACACTACGCGTTTGGCCTTCGATGCTTTGGACTCATCGGCCTCTGGAATTAGGACTTTAAACTCGCCATTCACGAGATCGTCCAACGATGAAATGGATTCCTTATGTCTGAGCAGACTTTTGGGACTGATAACAATTAAGGGCTTACGGTAAGGCCGCAGCATTTGACGTCGTAACACGTGGAACATTTGGCTCGGCGTTGAAGGAATACAGATTTGCATATTGTAATCCGCGCACAGCTGAAGATAACGTTCTATTCTTGCAGATGAATGTTCCGGGCCTTGCCCTTCATACCCATGCGGCAACATCATGACAAGACCACACATTCGTCCCCACTTAACCTCACCAGAAGCAATGAACTGATCAATGACGACTTGCGCTCCATTCGCAAAATCACCAAATTGCGCCTCCCAGACAACAAGCTCGTTTGGCTCAGTGGTCGCATAACCATACTCAAAGCCAAGAACAGCTTCCTCAGATAAGAGCGAGTCAATAACCGTAAAACTAGGTTGCCCTCTCTCAATATGCTCTAAAGGAATATAGACCCCATCATTAGCGTACTGTCTACGTTGATCATGCAAAACAGCATGCCGATGAAAAAAAGTACCTCGGCCACTATCTTGTCCTGATAAACGAATTCCAAACCCTGCTTTAAGAATTGACGCATAAGCAAGGTTTTCTGCCATCCCCCAATCGAGAGGTAATTTACCTTGCGACATCAACAGACGATCATTCATGATTTTTTGAACGCGTGGATGAATCTCAAACCCGTCAGGTAAGGACGTCAACTTTCCAGACAAGGCCCTGATGGACCGCAAGGTCAAACTTGTTTTTGCCGAATGCGTCCATGGGATATTCTGATAAGCCGACCAGTCCACTGTAAACGGTGGTTTGAAATTCGCTAAGACCGTTTTATTAGTATGATGTCCACCGTCTAGTGCTTCTCTAAAATTACTGATCATACCCTCGGCTTGTTCAGCTTCAACGGTACCTTCGATCAGAAGTCTATCAGCGTATTTCTTTCTCGCACCTGGATGTTTTTTTACTAATCCATACATCCAAGGTTGGGTCACCATCGGCTCATCCTGCTCGTTATGACCAAGTTTCCTGAAACAAACAAGATCAATGACGACATCTCTCCCAAACTCCAGTCGATAATCGAGAGCGATCTCAGTGATGAAAGCAACGGCCTCCGGATCGTCCCCGTTCACATGAAAAACAGGAGCGTCAATCATCTTGGCGATATCACTACAATATAAAGTCGAGCGAACATCTCGAGCATCTGAAGTGGTAAAACCGATCTGGTTATTCACGATGATATGAACAGTGCCACCCGTTCGGTACCCTCTGGTCTGAGAGAGATTTAACGTTTCCATGACAACACCCTGCCCAGCAAAGGCGGCGTCTCCGTGAATTAGTATCGGAAGTACTTCTCTTCCGTCAGGGTCATTACGACGGTGCTGCCGCGCCCTCACTGACCCCTCAACTACTGGATTTACTATTTCCAAGTGAGACGGGTTAAAAGCCAAAGATACGTGCATTGGTCCGCCGGGTGTCATAAGGTCAGAAGAGAATCCTTGATGGTACTTCACGTCACCCGCTGGGAGTTGGTCTGCCGACTTTCCTTCAAATTCAGAAAAGAGATCCTTAGGCATTTTGCCCAGAGTATTCACAAGGACATTGAGTCGACCTCGATGCGCCATGCCAATTACGGCCTCTTGAATTCCTACTTTACCTGCCTGCTGCAAGAGATGATCAAGGGAGACAATTACACTCTCCGCTCCCTCCAAGGAGAATCTTTTTTGCCCCACGTACTTTGTGTGTAGGTATTTCTCAAGAGTTTCGGCCGCGGTTAATCGCTCTAATAAATGTAGTTTTAAATCAGTCGAATATTGAGGCCTTGATCTCGGCCCCTCTAGTCGATTTTGAATCCAACGTTTTTGTTGCACATCGCTAATGTACATGTACTCAGCACCTATTGAACCGCAGTAGGTGGATTCCAGTGCACTAATAATTTCCGATAGAGCCATTTGCTCTGGACCGACAAGTGATCCAGTATTGAAAACATTACCAAGATCACCTTTCGATAAATTGTAATGTTCAATAGTGAGCTCCGGAATATCCGGTTTTTTTACGAGCGATAGCGGGTCCGTAGAAGCACACCTCACACCCAGAAAACGATACGCATTAATGAGTTGGAGTACAGAAACCTGCTTACGGTCGTTACCCAATTCTCCGTTCAAGTCCGTCGAAGCAGAGCCTATCCCACTCTTGTACCCAACAAAAGATTCGACCACTCGGTGATGAGGCACATCTTTTAATTTGCCCCCGCCTTGCAACCCATCAAAATATTGTCGCCACTCGTTGGATACCGTTTCGGGATCCTCTAAATAAGAGTCATAGAGCTCCTCTACGAATGCGGCGTTAGTGCCAAATAAATGAGAGCTTCCTCCGAATTCTTCTATCATGTTTAATTAGGGTGAGTAAAAGTTGATAAATTTTGGTGCGCTACCTTTGATTAATGTTTTTTACATCACGGAGTGCCTCGCCAACGTAAAGCTGACGGGGTCGACCGATTTTTTGTTCTGAATCTGAAATCATCTCGTTCCACTGCGCAATCCATCCCACTGTCCGAGCTAAAGCGAAAATACATGTGAACATGTTTGTCGGGATCCCCATTGCTCTTTGAACGATTCCTGAATAAAAATCTACATTTGGATACAACTTCTTCTCAACAAAATACTCATCCTCAAGTGCGATGCGCTCTAGCTCCATTGCAAGCTTGAACAAACGGTCGTTCTCCAGGCCTAATTCGTTCAGTACTTCGTGACAAGTCTCACGCATAAGCTTTGCCCGTGGATCGTAATTTTTATAGACTCGATGTCCAAAACCCATGAGCCTAAACCCTGAGTTTTTGTCTTTAGCTTTCTTGATGTATTCACCAACGCGAGATATGTCGCCGATTTCTTCCAACATATCGAGACAAGCCTCGTTAGCGCCACCGTGTGCAGGTCCCCAAAGACAAGCAATACCTGCAGCAACACAGGCAAACGGATTTGCTCCTGATGACCCGGCCAATCTGACTGTAGACGTCGATGCGTTTTGCTCATGATCAGCGTGCAAAATGAAAATACGGTCTAGCGCCTTGGCTAAAACAGGATTAACGATGTAGTCCTCAGCCGGAACCGAAAATAGCATCCTCATGAAATTAGCGGAATACCCTAACTCGTTATCGGGATAGACGAACGGTTGGCCTATTGAATATTTGTAAGCCATCGCGGCTAGCGTAGGTATTTTTGCGATTAACCGAAATGCAGAGATTTCGCGATGCGAGGGGTCGTCTAAATCAAGAGAGTCGTGGTAAAACGCCGAGAGCGCACCCACTGTCCCAACCAAAATAGCCATTGGATGCGCATCGCGTCTGAAACCACGGAAAAAGTTATTAATTTGATCATGGACCATCGTATGGCGCATGACTCTGAGGTCAAAGTCAGCTTTTTGTGTCGCATTGGGTAATTCACCATTCATTAAAAGGTGGCAGACCTCAAGGAAATCACAATGATTCGCCAGTTGCTCAATGGGATAGCCGCGGTATAGTAAAACACCCTCATCACCATCAATATAGGTTATCGCTGACCTACAACTCGCGGTCGATAAAAAGCCGGGGTCATAAGTCACTTTTCCGGTCTTACCTAATAACGATCGGATATCAACCGCATCCGGACCAATAGTCCCGCTATGCATTGGAAACTCGATATTACCCTCCCCTTGGGGGAGAATTAAATTTGCTTTTTTATCCGACATGACAACCCCTTATATTATTCTTCTAAGACCGAGTGAATCACTCGTCTGTCTGGTAAGTAAATAATGAATCGCGTAGCTTCATTCCCGCATTAAATTCACCAGCTCCCCAAATGCCTCATCGTTTGTGTCCGCACGTTCCATTGCCAAATCCAATAAATCGTTGTCTGGCAGCCCCAGTAAACGAGTAAATGTCTTCTTCTGCTCCACAGTCAACGACAAGTAGTGGTCGTTAAGAAACCGCTGAAGAACTAGGTCGAGCTCAAGAAGGCCTCGACGACAGCTCCAGCGAATTCGATCAATCTCGCTCATAAAACCGCCCTACACCATTCTCTTTACAAGCATATCTTTAATTTTTCCGATTGCTTTTGTGGGATTAAGGCCTTTGGGACAGACATCAACACAGTTCATAATAGAGTGACATCTGAATAGTCGGTATGGATCCTCTAAATTATCCAAACGTTCGCTGGCAGACTCATCTCTCGTGTCTGCCAAAAATCGATAAGCCTGCAGTAAACCAGCTGGTCCAACAAATTTGTCTGGATTCCACCAGAAAGATGGGCATGAAGCTGAGCAACACGCACATAAAATACATTCGTAAAGACCGTCTAACTGGGCACGGTCGTCAGGAGACTGCAGCCTTTCAGTGTCAGGTGCTGGGTCGTCATTCACCAAGTAAGGTTTAACGGAATGATATTGCTTAAAAAATTGTGACATATCAACGATCAAATCCCGTATGACGGGTAGACCTTGTAGAGGACGAAGCTCTACGGGTGACTTGAGGTCCGCTAACTGAGTCACACAGGCTAGTCCGTTTTTGCCATTAATATTCATGGCATCTGATCCGCATACACCTTCACGACAAGATCGCCTTATGCTTAAAGAATCATCCATTTCCTTGATCCGCATTATAGCGTCGAGCAACATCCTATCAGTCGAGCCCAACTCTACGTTGTACTCTTTCATGTATGGCTTGGCATCTTTATCTGGATCGTAACGATAAACTTTGAATAGCATGCTTTGTACCTTTTGATTCAATAAGTAATGAGCTAATAAGTCCGAACCTTCGGCTCAATCGTCTCCGCCGAGAGCGGTTCCATGTGAACAGGCTTGTAGTCCAAACGATTGCCCTCTTTAAACCATAGCGAGTGCTTCAACCAATTCTGATCATCCCTCTCTGAATAATCTGCTCGGTCATGCGCACCCCTACTTTCCTTCCTAGCTTCAGCGGAGACAAGCGACGCCATCGCTACTTCAATCAGGTTTTCCAACTCCAAGGCCTCAATTCGAGCGGTATTAAACACCTGGCTCTTATCGGCGATTTGAGTCCTCATAACCCTTTGCTCTACTTCCTTTATTTCCGAAACGCCTCGCGTTAATAAATCAGGGAATCGAAACACTCCACAATTTTTTTGCATCGTCTGTCGAAGAGCAGCTCCGACCTCTGCCACTGATTCACCATCCTTTTGTGTATTCAGACGGTCAAGTCTTTCTCGGGTTAATTCACCTGCATCTCGAGGGAGATCCTTGTGATGTACATTTTCTTTCAGAAACTCCACGGTAGAATTGCCGGACGACTTTCCGAAAACCAGCAGGTCGGTTAGGGAATTTGTTCCCAGGCGGTTAGCGCCGTGGACCGATGCACATGCACATTCTCCAGCTGCAAAAAGCCCGGGAACAATTGCCTCTTTATCGTCACCCGAAGGTGCGACAACTTCTCCACGGTAATTCGTTGGAATACCACCCATCATGTAATGACAAGTTGGCACAACAGGAATCGGATCTCTAGCTGGATCCACATTAGCAAATTTCTTAGCAATTTCTCTGATCCCCGGGAGTTTACTATCAATTAAATCTTCCCCTAAGTGGTCAAGTTTCAGCAGCACATGATCCGACTCATCACCACAGCCTCGACCGTCTTTAATTTCAGTGGCCATCGCGCGAGCTACCACATCACGAGAGGCTAAATCTTTAGCATTGGGCGCGTACCTTTCCATGAATCTCTCGCCATCCTTATTAAGAAGATATCCGCCTTCACCACGCACTCCCTCGGTAATCAAAACGCCTGCTCCAGAGACTCCCGTTGGATGAAATTGCCAGAACTCCATGTCCTCAAGTGGAATCCCCGCCCTGGCGGCGATTCCCAGCCCATCACCTGTATTAATGAATGCGTTAGTGCTCGAGGCGTAGACACGTCCTGCACCACCTGTAGCAAACAATACAGCCTTGGAGTGAAAAATAACCACTTCACCAGTCTCCATCTCCATTGCAGTCACGCCAACAACTTGACCCGACTCATCACGTATTAGGTCAAGAGCCATCCATTCGACAAAGAAATGTGTATTCGCGCGAACATTTCTTTGGTAAAGCGTGTGTAACATTGCGTGCCCGGTTCTATCTGCCGCGCAACACGAACGTTGACTCGGGGGTCCCGCCCCGAAATTTTGCATATGTCCGCCAAACGGCCTTTGGTAAACGGAACCGTTTTCATTTCTATCGAACGGCATACCAAAGTGCTCTAGCTCAATAACGCTTTTAGGCGCTTCCCTGCACATGAATTCGATAGCATCTTGATCACCCAACCAATCCGACCCTTTAACTGTGTCATACATGTGCCAATGCCAACTGTCTTCACCCATGTTCGCTAAAGCCGCGCCCACACCACCTTGAGCCGCAACGGTATGCGACCGCGTCGGGAACACTTTTGACAACACGGCGACCTTACAACCTGCTTCGGAAAGTTGAAGTGCAGCTCTAAGACCAGCACCGCCTGCACCTACAATTACAGCATCAAATTTTCTTACCGGATAAGACATTTACACACTCCACAAAATTTGTACGACCCACAAGGCATAGGCAAGTAACACAACCACTGTGACAACTTGGAATCCAAGTCGTAGCGCAGTACTCTGTATATAGTCCATGTAGATATCCCTAACGCCCACCCACGCATGCCAAAAAAGACTAAAGAAAAAAAGTAAAGTAATGATTCGCATCCACTGAGACTGAAAAATATAGCTCCATGTGAAATAGTCGGTTGGGCAACTCACAAAATAAATAACCGCAAATAAGACCGTGTAGAGCGCCATAATAGTTGCCGTGACCCTCTGGATTAACCAGTCCTTGAGGCCATAGTGCGCCCCAGTGATGTGACGATTTACCATATGGTGACCCCCAAGATTACGGTTAAAGATATGCTCAGTATCAAAACCAATGCGCTGGACTTTCTAGCCGCACTTAACTCTGTTCCAACGTGTAAATCCAATAACAAGAACCGGATTCCCGCAACGAAATGGTGGGCAAACGCCCATATCAGGCCCAAAACCACTAATTTGCCAAACCACCCGGTGAGATAACCAACGGCTCGTTCATACCCATTAGGGGACTCCAGACTAAGAGCCAACACCCCTAAGAGCATACCGATCATCAAAAACATCCCGAAACCACTCACCCGATGAAGAATTGAAACGAACCCCGGAAGGGGTAACCGAATTTTTGTGAGATCTAAGTGCTTTGGCCTTGTCTTATTCCTCATATCTTTAACGTCCTCATGTTCATTGGTTCTTTACTGTTTGCGCTTCAAATGATTTGATTCCGGTAATGATGATTAGAGGTATTACAGTAGCTTCGTCGTAACTCCACCGGTTGGTCACCGTAGGTAAAAGCAACGCGATCTACGCGCAATAAAGGCGACCCGTCCAACAAGTTCAGCCTGTCGACTATCTCCCCCTCAACCAATACCGCCTTCACCCGTTCCTCAACGTGAAGAATCCTGACCCCGAATTCCGCCTCATACATGCTGTACAGCATGCACTTATGCTTTTTGATCAAGGCCTCTTCCATCACCTCAAAAGGTTTTCCAGGCAACCGTATTTCCTCATATATTGTTTCCGAAGCTTCTTGCGATAGAATTCTACGAATTAACCATCCGGTTGACCCCGGTGGAACTGACAAGTTCGCCGCAGAGGCTTCATCTAGCTTGATTCTCCAAAAATCTAG
>ERZ1047472.671-NODE-671-length-29527-cov-9.661407_pt1 | contig 29527 bp, 22 predicted proteins | sample MGYA00383095_ERZ1047472 | MGnify/ENA primary metagenome ERZ1047472 (study PRJEB29581, sample SAMEA5548365) | metagenome | biome: marine; feature: coastal; material: water | depth 1 m | study: Short-term variability in the microbial, nano- and picoplankton dynamics... | reverse complement strand
TTACAAACGGCCAAATCGCCCAACCGCGCATCTATAACCGCGCATTGACCGCCGAGGAGGTTCAGCGTAACTATGATGCAGGACGTACATTATACAAATAACAAAACATTATGAAAGGAAACATTTACATCTCAGTTCCAGCAGCAGGCAAAAACAACAGCTTACCTGCTTCAATCAAACGATACGATTGGAACGAGTACACTTACAACGAGGAAGGTGAAGTAGAAACAACAACAGCTGTTCACCCTACATGGGAGCAGTACGGAGAAAGGTATGCCGCTCAGTATGGCACACCAGTATCTGTTACTGCAAGCGATACAGAGTACATTGTATACGAGATGACCGCTTCTTGGCAAGACAGTGAGGTGAGTGCATTAGTAGCGCTAGGGGTCGGCTTAACCGCCCCAAGCTACACGCTTATGACAAATGAAGAAGCTCGTGAGTTTATCAGTGACAACGCAGTAGAGGCTGTCTAAAGTCTTTACTATTATTGATTAACTTTGCATAAACAGAACAGCAATGGCAACAACTATAAATCTAGACATAGCAAATAGGGTAGACATCACTACAAGACGTGGAGACACTTTTGAGTTGGAGCTTACCTTTAATGACGAGAATGGTGATGCTATTGACTTATCTTCTGGCTACCAATGGATGATGCAGGTTCGTGAGGCAGACATCTCAACGAACGCATTACTAGACGGTGATTCTAACGATGTATCTGCCAATGACTTTGGGTTTACTGGAGATGCTAACGGTCTTCTTGTTATAAACGCCTCCGCATCTGTAATGTCTGCAGTAGATGGTGGTATATACGTTTATGACTTGCAGTCTACACAGGGTGCTATGGTGAGTACTTGGATGTATGGAATATTTAAAATCAATGAAGACGTAAGTGAGTAATATAACTGTACAGAATAAAGAGTCTATCAGCGTATCCGTAACACAAAGTGGGTACAACAAGAGTACGGTTATAAAACAGCCTGTAAAGAACTCTATTGATGTAAGCGGTCTTGTAAAAGCAAGTGCAGACAAGAGCTACGTGCATTCTCAGGGCGTTTCTTCAAACGAATGGACGATATCTCACAATCTAGGTAAAAGACCTTCAGTGGTCATTGTAGACTCTGCTGAAGATGTAGTATACGGAGAAGTAAGATACATAGATGATAACACAATAAGAATAAAATTTACTGGAGGGTTTTCTGGTAAGGCATATCTAAACTAATTATGGCGATTAAATATCTATCAAGTATTAACCTAAGCAAGAATGAATTGCAGAACGCTGCTATTCAAAACCTTGCTGCCGCTCCATCATCTCCTGTACTCGGTCAGATATATTTTGACACCTCAGACAACGAGATGTATATATGTACAGATGCCGCTGCACCTACTTGGACAAGTATGGGTGGTGACATTGAAGGTGTTACTGCAGGAAATGGTTTAACAGGAGGTGGTACTGACGGTACTGTAACCTTAAACATTGGTGCTGGAACAGGTATTACTGTTAATGCTGACGATATAGAAGTATCGGGAGCAGGAAGCTTAACCGACAACACGCTTACTAAATGGGACAGTGGTGGTGAGTTTGTAGACTCTATTATTACCGATGATGGTTCACTAGTAACTATTGCTGGTAACCTAACTGTTACAGGCACTACTACAACAGTAAGCTCTAATGAGGTAAACATTGGGGACAGCATTATTTTGCTGAACTCTGATGAGGAAGCGGCCCCTACTCAAAACGGAGGGTTTGAAGTAGAAAGAGGTACAGAGTCAAATGTAAGCTTTATCTGGGATGAGAGTAGTGACTACTTCTCTACTATAGACCAAAAGCTACACATTGGTAGCCTTGCTGACTTCGGTGATACTGCAGGTACATCTGAGATTCTTTTACACGATTCTGGAGAGGTTAAAAAGCTAGACATCTCTACTGCATTAGCTGTTCTACAATTTGTAGGTAACACAGGCATTGAAAGTATTGGTGAGACTGGATACATTACTATCCAAGGTGACGGCACAACAATCACTACATCAGCAGCGAGCAATGCTTTATCAATAAGCATCGCCGACTCTTCAGAAACTGTTAAGGGTGCTATTGAGTTAGCTACACAGGCAGAAGTAAATGCTGGTACAGACACCACTCGTGCTGTAACACCAGCCACGCTAAGCAGCTTTAGTGATAGTAAAAACTACTCTGCAGATATTGGTGATGACAGCGCAACAGCAATTGCTGTAACACACAGCCTAAATACGCTAGATGTTATTGTACAGATTTACGATAAGAGTACGGGTGATACTGTATTTACAGATATTGAAAGAACTGATGTAGACACTGTAACAGCTACATTTGCTGTAGCACCTGCAGAGAATGCTTATCGGATACTAATTACTAGCCTTGCTTAAACATAAACGAATGAAGTAAGTAATGGGGGGTGGTGGCAAAAGTCACTACCCCTTTATTTTTTTATCTTTGTAGACACAGATTATTACTATGGCAATAAAATTTCTAAATGACTTAAACTCAGAATACGACCAGCCATTACATAAGTTAACGAATAACGAAGATAAAGACTGGTTATCTGGAGACAGCGTAGGACGCATAGAGTTCCGCATTAAGGATTCTTACACTGCTGGCGGTGATGGTCTTGTATTTGCCTTTAGCGAGGAGTCTAATACAGGTGAAAAGATAGCTTCATTTATAGAGGCTATCTCGGACTCTGATTCTCAAACACCCTCTGTAGCCTTAAGCTTTGGAACCTCCAGTGTATATGGCGGTTCTTTTGACGCTATAGAACATATGCGTCTTACCAGCGATGGGAAGCTAGGCTTAGGCATTGCTTTACCGTCTACTAAGCTAGATGTGGCGGGAGGATTAAAAGTTAGTGAGGCTGTAACTTTATCTAATTATGCTAGTGGTCTACTTCAAGTAAACGCTGATGGATTAGTATCTGTAGATAGCTCTTCATATTTAACGAGTGTTGCTTTTAATGATTTAACATCAACTCCAACAACATTATCTGGATATGGTATTAGTGATGCTGATAATTATGTAGAGTGGTATTTATCTGGAGAGGCAGATTCTACCGATGTGGGAAGTGGAAAATGGGTTAAATTTGTAGGAGGTGCAACCATAACAGGTGTAGGTACTGAATCTGACCCTTATCTTATGGACTTGTCGTCATTAGACACAAACACTCTAGACGGTATAACAAACTCAGGAAATACAACTACCAACTCTATAACCGTTGGCGGTATAAACGTTACAGGTAACATTAGTATTGGCGGAACCTCTGTGTTCAACAAGTCTTCAAACACTCTAACCATAGGGGATATAGCCGATACAGACTCTATCACAAAAATAAATATTAGCTCTGCTGATGACAGCACATTAGTAACTTTAGATGATAATGGAAATGTAGGAGTTAATACTGCTACTCCAGATTCGTCTGTAGATATTACTGGTACTGCGATGAGTCAGTTTAGGTTAAGAACAGCTGGAGGCCCATCATCTAACTCAGATACAAGCGGAAGAGAAGGTGATTTTGCTTATGACGATGTGTATCTATATGTTAAGACTGGAAGCGGTTGGGGGAGATTACCTTTAGACTTTGCCTTCTAATTATAAATTAAATTAAAATGAAAGAAAAACTAACAGAAGAAGAGCTAAAAGCTTTACAGATTTCGCTCTACAATGTCAATCAAGCAAAAACTGTATTGGGCGATTTAGCTACACAAGTACACAAAGCACAGCTTCAAGTACTTTCTATGGAGCAGGTTATGTCTGATACACAGAAATCAATTGAGGAAAAATACGGTTCTATTGTACTGGACTTAAAGACTGGAGAATACACTATAGAGGAGTAGTCCTTTAACGAACTAACAATCAAGGGGTTGCTGAAAATGTAGCCCCTTTTTTATTTATCTTTGTGTCTATGAAAGCGAAGAAAAAAGACTCACGATTAGCCGCAGCAGGAGTATCTGGTTATAATAAGCCTAAACGCACTCCTAACCACCCTAAAAAGTCTCACGTAGTTGTAGCTAAGTCTGGCTCTACAATAAAGACTATTCGCTTTGGTGAGCAAGGTGCTTCAACAGCAGGAAAGCCAAAGGCTGGCGAGTCCGCTAAGATGAAGGCTAAACGTAAATCATTCAAGGCACGTCACGGTAGAAACATTGCTAAAGGTGTATTAAGCGCTGCTTATTGGGCGAATAAAGTTAAATGGTAATGAACGAGACGGATATTAAAGTATTACTATTAAACGCTACAACTCTTAGCATATCTATGTCTCACGTTGAAACAGCTCTAAAGCTGTTACTACTTATTATATCTATTGGATACACAGCGCAGCGCTGGTACTTTCTTCGCAAGAAAAATGAATGAATCGCATATCAAAAATATGTCTAATTGTATCTGCTGCAATAATGTTTGCATTCTTTGTTGTGCAAACTTGCATCGTATTTAGATTCTGTGAACCCTCTTACTTATTGGCTGAATTTGGTTACGGATGTGTCATAACATTTATGCCGTTCTTCTCTTATGTGGTATACACATTTTTAAGCTCAACAAAAATAAAAGAGGAAAACATAGATATGCAGATGAGGGCTATTGATAGTTCTAACATAGTAGTAACTATGGATATGGATGGCATCATCAAATCATCAAATCAAAAGTTTAATAAACTTACTGGATACTCTAATCCCAAAGGGACACACCACAGCAAGCTAGTTCCTAAAGACTACAAGGAGAGTCTAGAGTACGATAATTTCTGGAGACAGCTTAAATCAGGTAAAACTATAAGCGGTGAGTTTGAGCGTGTATCTAAAAGCGGGGAACAGATTTGGCTATTTGGTCACTACACACCCGTAAAGAATAAAAACGGGGAATACGCTAAAGTCTTGAAGATTGCAACAGACGTAACACTACAGCACGAAACCGAGGCTCTAGTGAATCAAAAAAACTCCTACCTAGAACACGCTGCAAAGATTCTAAGGCACGATATGCATAGCGGTATAAACACATATATGCCTAGAGGTTTAAGCTCCTTAAAACGCAGGATTACAGAAGACGATATTAAAAACCTAAAAATACAAGCACCTCTTAAAATGCTTGAAGAGGGACTACGTCACACGCAAAAAGTTTACGCTGGAGTAAAGGAGTTTACCAACCTAGTTAAAGAAGATGCACAGCTAGATAAAGAAAAGCATAACATCACACACATTTTAACAGATTACCTTAAAAGCACATCATATATAAAACAAGTTCAAATAGGACTGCTGCCATCATTATTAGTTAACGAACCCTTGTTCTGTACCGCCATTGATAACTTAATACGCAATGGCTTAAAGTACAACGACAGCTCCACTAAATTTGTATCTATATATATGCAGAATGATTACACCCTATGCGTTGAGGACAATGGCAGGGGTATCACCCAAGAAGAGTTCGTTGAATTCTCAAAGCCTTACACTAGAAAACAGAATCAGGATGAAGGCGGTACTGGACTTGGGTTAAATATCTGTCTTGCTATATTAAAAGAACACGGATTTACAATTAGAGCTGAAAAACAACAACAAGGAACTAAATTACTTATAAAGATAAAATGATGATAAACTCTATACTACTTATAGACGATGAAGACCTATTCCACTTGGTATTTGAAGATGCGTGCAGCATCCTTGATATAACGCTTTCACTAGAGGCATTAGACTCTTCTGATGAAGCAGATAAAAAATTTAAAGAATGGTTTCCCGATGACCCTAATGGCGAGAAGCCTGAGTGTGTATTCGTAGACTTAAACATTATAGGCAGTAGTTTTGATGGTATTGAAATGATACACAAAATAAACTTTGAGTATGGCAATGGCTGTGTTATAGGTATTATATCTTCTTCGGATGACAATCAGGAGATTGAGAAAGCAAAGAAAGCAGGGGCGCAGTTTTGGATTATCAAGTCCGATGACATTGAGCCAAGACTAGAAGAGTTTAAAGTAGACTACGAAGGATACAAGGATAAGACTAATCCATTTAAGATATATAGATGATAAGTTCTAAGGACACGGTAAAAGAGGCTATGCTAAAAGCAAAGGCTAAGAAGGTTTACATAGAGGGAAACTTTGTAAAGCTCTTGTCTGAAACTTCTGATACCGATGTCAAGGACTACATTGAGGAGTGTAAGAGTAGAGACCTAAAGTCACGAAAGAAAAGACTACAGATAACCAAACAGGTACAAAAGCAAAACAAAGAACTTGAGGAAGCAGCTGTAGTTAAAGAAGCCTTAGTTCTAGAGTTGCAAAACTCGTTAGAGGAAAGCAAGTTACTTCGTGATGAAGCACTAGAGGATTTAGAGGTTATGCAGAAGCGAACACAATTTGAGCTGATAAGCACTATTGTAAAGGTTGCTCTGTGCGTAATTATTGGAGTAGGTGTACTGACTACAGTTATGTATGCTTGGGCTATGACCTCTGGTACAGATACACAGATAATAGGAAGCACTTGGTCTAATATGTTCGGTATACTTCTTACTAATGCTTTTAGTATTGTAGGTACTATTATGGGTGTAAAGTATGCAACGGACAAAGACTAAACATATAAAAGAGAAGATAGGTCTAGTAACATACTACAGACTTATGGGACTGCCTTTTGATTCCGACCCTATAAAGTCATCAAGTATAACTACAGAGATAGACTTTAACAAACTAGACTCAGCAGTTCGTAGGGTTATTTTAACCCTACCGCTAGTGAAGTTTACAGGTAGATTTGATTACGGAGGCTTAGACAAAAAACAGCAGTTCTATATAATGACTACTCTAAAGGACAACTACATAGTAGACACTCAAGGAACTAATTATGCGAAGTATGTATGCAGAATAATAAATGTACCAGACATAAGTCATAAAGACGTGGAAACTGTATTTCACTCTAATGAAGACATTAAGATGATTAAGCGTAGTGAGTGCTTTGATGTTGTTTATGAGAACGTAAAATACAAGCTAGAAATAACAGAAGAAGACGAGGATACCTTCACTAGTGTAGAGTATGACGGTGCTTACGTAATGGACTCAAAGTTAGAGGGCGAAGTAATAAAGTACTTCAACGAGTATAGATAAAAATCGTAATTTAGCTGTTCACTTTTGTCTAACCTTACACAACAAATTATGAGCGACAGTTTCGCAGATTTCGTCAATGAATTAGAATCAGCAGAACAACCAGAAGTATGCAGCATGGATAACCCAGAATGCGAAGCCTGTGGCAGCTAAATAAAACACTATGAGTAGCGCAAAGAAATCAAACCCAGCAAAATGGAAACGCATTGTAGCAGCTGTAAAGGCTGGAAGCAAAGGCGGTAGACCAGGACAATGGTCTGCACGCAAAGCACAGATTGCTGTGGCGCGTTACAAAAAGTCTGGTGGTGGATACAGCGGAGCTAAAAAGAAGTCTAACAGCCTAAGCAAATGGAGTAAGCAAAAATGGAGAACCTCAGACGGTAAAAAGTCTGGAGGCAAGAAGCGATACTTACCAGATGCAGCTTGGAAAGCATTAAGCCCAGCAGAGAAGAGAGCTACGAACAGAGCCAAAGCAGCAGGCAACAAAAAAGGAAAACAGTTTGTTAAACAACCTAAGCGCATTGCTAAAAAAGTAAGGCGCTACAGAAAATAACACAATAAACTGATTACTAAGGGGGTACACAATGTGTATCCCTTTTTTATTTAATTTTGTATCATAATTGAATTTATTTTATAATGAGTGATTTAAACAACGACTTAGAAGCACTAGTAGGTGACATGGGTATGTCTATTTCAGACGAAGCTCCATCGCCAGAACAGACTAATGTAGAACAGACTACAGATGAGCAGACTATACAGCCTGAGTCTGAAGTAGAAGAACAACAGGTAGAGACCCCTGCACCAGAAGAGTCTGAAAGTAATTTACAAGAAGAACCTGAAGTTTCTGAAGAAGAAATGGAAGCTACGATGCTTGAGTACCTTAGCGAAAGGCTAGGACGAAAAGTAAACAGCTTTGATGACTTTGGAGAAACTCAAGATACGTCTGCAAAGATTGACGAAAGAGTTGAAGCTATAAACAAGTTTGTAACTGAAACTGGGCGCAGCGTTGAAGATTGGATTGCATATCAGTCTATGAACCCATCCGAAATGGATGATTTATCGGCTATTAAAATGCAGTTAAAATCTCAATACGGTAATGCTGTGTCAGATGAGGATTTAAACTTACTAGTTCAAGACAAGTATTCTCTTGACGAAGATTTATACGATGAGTCTGAAGTTAGACTAGCTAAACTCCAACTTAAATTAGACGCAGACAAAGCTAGACAAGAAATTGAGTCTGTACGTTCTCAATACAAAACACCAGAACAGAAGTCTGCACCGCAGGAAGAGTTTGAAGGTATTGTAAATGAGCAATGGTTGGAGACTATGTCTTCTGAAGTTGATGCCCTAGAGGGTATTGAGTTTCAGTTATCAAAAGACAAGTCTTTTACTTTTGGTTTAGAGGATAACTACAAGACTGAATTAAAGTCTAAAAACGAGGGTATTGAAGATTTCTTCGGTACGTATGTTGACGAATCTGGTCAATGGGATTTTGAGCGCTGGAATATGCACCAAGCTGTACTTGATAATATTGAAACAATAATCAAGTCTGCTTACCAACAAGGTCTCGGAGAGGGTCAAAGAAATTTGGTAGACAAAGCTGCGAATGTACAGTATCAACCAAATCAAATCGGAGACACAGGAGAAGGAAATGTACCTAACTTAGAAGAACAACTTAAACAAGCTCTCGGAATGAATGATAACGGATTGACGTTTAAGATTTAAAAAATAAAACAAAATGGCTGCAAACAGACAAACAGAAGGTGACATTACCTTCGGGGGAGATATCCCTTCAGGCTCGTTTAACTTACAGAAGTTAGACGCTGCAAAATACATCTCATTGTACGACTTGGTAAACAAGCCAGACAATCGTGATGCTCTTATCAAGACCTACGGTGACCAAGGTATCACTGGATTCTTGCAACTAGTAGGTGCTACTAAAGCTATCGGCATGGCTGACGAAGTGCAATACTGGGAAGAAACTCGCTTGCACAAGAAGCAAGCAGGAGCTTTAGCTACTATTACTGCTGGTGATACTACTGTTGTTTTAACTGCATCTAGTGCAGCTAATGTAATCGCTCGTGCAAACGACATCGTTTTAGTAAACGGTTCTGAGCGTGCAATGGTAAGTATTAGCGGTACTGCAATTACTTTAACTTCTTTACTTTCTGGTGGCTTTACCGCCTTTACAGGCGCTGAGGTTGAATTGCCTATAGTAGGTAACTTATACGGTCAAGGTACAGACCAGCCAGATGAGTTCATTGAAAGCGGTATCGTTAAGCGTGTTAATCCTTTCATGATTATGAAGGATGTGTACAGCGTAACTGGTTCTCAAGCAACTAACATCGGTTGGATTAACTTGGGTAACGGAGACTACCGTTGGTATTTGAAGTCTGAAGGAGATACTCGTCAGCGTTTCATGGACAAGCGTGAAATGATGATGTTGCTAGGTGAGAAGGTAACTAACACTGCTATCTATAACCCTGCTACTTCTGAAAACCCAGTATACGGTTCTGAAGGCTACTTCAGCGCTATTGAAGACCGTGGTATCGTTAGTGGTGGTTACTTGCAAGACCTTACAGATGTTGATGACCTTATTAAGGTTCTTGACAAAGAAGGAGGTTCTTCTGAGTACGCTATGTATGTTAACCGTGTTCAAGACCTACACCTTGATGACTTAATCGGTGCTGCTGGTGATACTACAACTACTGGTGCTGCTAAGTTCGGTGCATTCAGCAACTCTGCTGAGACTGCAATCAACTTAGGATTCCGTAGCTTCAACCGTGCTGGTTACACATTCCACAAGCATGACTGGAAATTGCTAAACGACCCAACGTTGTTAGCTGATTCAGACTTCGCTGGTGTTGCTGTGCCAATGGCTCAGGTTGCTGATGCCAAGACTGGTGACAAAGCACCTGCTTTGGAAATGAACTACAAAGCTGCTAACGGCTACAGCCGTGAGATGGAGCATTGGATGGTAGGTTCTATCTTGGGAGCGTCTAACGCAACTAAGGATAACGTAGAATTCCACTACCGTTCTGAGTGTAACTTAGTTACTCGTGCGGCAAACCGTCACATCTTGATTAAAAAATCATAATCAAGTTTTTATTGAGGAGAGGGGATTCGTCCCTTCTCCTTTTTTTAATTTTATTTAATACATAACAAAATGGCTACAACAGCTTCAAACACCAAAAAAGCTGGTGGCAGAACTCCTAAGTCTGCACCAAAGTCTGCACCTACTGCAGCACCAATATCAACATTATCTACTTCTTCAGCTCCCGTTAAGAGAAATGAAAACCTAAAGAAGGATAAAATATACACTATTCAAAAAGGTGGTGGTATCTGGTATAAACTAAGACAGCAAAATATAACAGTATTTGACGAAGAAGCTGGAAGAGTAAGACAGCTTCGTTACTCTCCTAATGAGAATTCTGTATTTGCTGACGAACAATCTGAAAATACTATTCGTGAACAGATTATTTTTAACAAGAAGATACTCCCTGTTCCTCACACTAACCCACCTCTTCAGAAGTATCTTGATTTGCATCCAGACAACACTGCTAACGGAGGTAAGATATTTACGTTAGTTGACACAGAAAGAAAAGCAGAAGTAGAACTAGATAAAGAGTTTGCTATTCTTGATGCTGTAGGGATGGTAAGAGATAAGTCTATTGAGCATCTTCTACCTGTAGCGATGTACTTAGGCATTGATACTAGTCAGAAAAACATGGAGATTAAGCGTGAGCTACTTATACAGGCTAAATCAAACCCAACAAGTTTCATTGAAATGTTTGACAACCCTGTGGTTCGCATAAAAAGTACTTTAATTAGCGCTGTTGACTTTCAGATTCTTAAGGCTGATGCTGACGGAATGAAGTGGTTTGATAGTAAGAAACTAATTGTCTCTACACCTGCAGGTCAAAACACTGTAGATATTGCTACTAGATTCTGTTTATCTGAAAAGGGAGCTTTAGTTCTTGAAGAAATAGAAAGACAGCTTTCTAAAATTTAAGTTAACTTATAAGTTACTATACTATAGGGGGTTGCAGAAATGCAGCCCCTTCTTTTTTGTATCTTTGTAGCAGAACAGAAATATTATGGCATCTGTAAACGAAGTTTATTCAGCACTTAAAAATCTGGCAAACAAAGACGAGCGTGGTTTCATCACCCCAAAGGTGTTTAACACGTTTACTACTATTGCTCAGAACAAGATATTTAACGACCTATTCAACGAGTTGACTAAGGCAAAAACCTTACGTGCACGAAATGTTGATGCAGCTATGCATCAGTCGTATGGAAAAAGGCTAGAAGAAGACTTGTCTTATTTTTCTAAAGATGAGTCTGTTAGTCAAGCCAACGGTGTTTTTGCAAAACCAGAAGACTTGTCTCGGATTATATCTATGAAAACGTCTGGGTCTTATGTATTTGGTACATCCACCTCAACACCTATTGACGTGTTGTACGATGAAAGTAAGCTAGAATATGTTTTGCAGTCGGACTTATCTGCTCCTAGCAGCAATCATCCTGTCGCTATAGTATCAAATGATATTGAAGTATTCCCAACCTCTATTAAAAAAATAAAAGTCAGATACTACAAGTATCCAGAAGGTAGAAGCCCTAGTACAGGACAAAGAACAGCTTTGTCGCCTAGATACAATGCTTTGAGCTTAGGTGCTTCTAATGAAGTATTTGACCCTAACACGTCTGTTGACTTTGAGCTTCCAGACCATTACGTCCCTCAGCTAGTACTGGAGATTGGAAAGATGGTTGGCATCAACCTTCGTGACCAAGAGGTATACGCATACACTTCTGGCGAATCACAACAACAAAAGCAGTAACAAATGGCTAGAGATACAGTTTCAATAGAACAGATTGTAAATGACGTTATGCTCACCGCTGACGGTGACGATTATGCTAACAATGCTAACGGAGTTGTTTTAAGGAACTATGCGCTACGCGGAATCCGTGAAATGGGTTTTGATATAATGAAGCGCATTAAGTCTCTTAAACTAGCTGTAAACGCCTCAAACAACACCGTAGAGCTTCCAGATGATTTTGTTGACTATACAAAAATAGGTATTATTGGGTCTGATGGTCTGATATACGTGTTTGGAGAAAACAAGAACCAGAACATAGCTATGAAGTATGTTACTGACTCTGCTGGTAACCCTATTGATTCAGACAATGATGGTGTATACGACAGGGTAGACGCTAAGGGTGAGTCTGTAGGGAGAGCATCTGGCTCAGACTACGAAAGCTACACGTTTAGAAACTTCTTGTACGAGGGTAACATTGGTCGTGCTTACGGAATAGGCGGCGGTATGTACTCTGGTGAATTTAGAATAAACTTTGAACAGAATAGAATTGAACTATATAGCACTGCTGGATATAGCGAGATTGTTATTGAATACATTGCTGATGAAGCTAGAAGTCAAAACCCAAGTATCCATATTTACGCAGAGAACGCATTGCGCTCTTATATCTATTACAGACTTATTGAGCGTAAAGCGAACGTCCCTATGGGAGAAAAGTCTAGAGCGAGACAAGAGTATTACAACGAGAAAAGATTAGCTAACGCTAGATTAAAATCGTTTACAAAAGAAGAAGCTCTTAAGACTATCAGAAAAAACTTTAAGCAAAGCCCTAAAGGTTAATCTATGGCTATTGATAAACTTGTACCTCAGTACCTAAACTCAGATGCTGACCAGAAACTTGTAAAGTCTGTTGAAATGACGGACAACCTCAATGTCCGTGTATCTAATGATGCAGAAGGTACTGCTGGGGTTATAAAGAATGTCAAGGGTACTGAAGTGGTTAGTGCAAAATCTGCACAGGACGCTTTTCCAGCAGGAGACAACAGGGTTATAGGCTCTGTGGCGAACGAGAAGAATAAAGAAATTCTGTTTTTAGTTTGGAATAAAAATAATGACCACGGTATTTACAGAATGAATATCGCTACAGGTAGATATGAAAAACTGTATGAAGATGCTGTTCTTAATTTTCAAAAATACGCTTACGCAGACTGTGACGTTGTAATCAACGAAGACGAAGAGACACTTTTTTACTGGACGGATAATGAAAATCCTCCAATGAAAGTAAACATCAACAGACTTGTTTTTGGAAATTACCCTTCAAGTTTATACTCTGGAACTGATGAGGAAAAATTAATTTCCCTTACCGTAGCTAAAGCTCCCCCACTTTCTCCACCTTCTTACAATATTGTAAACAATCCCGACTTAAAGGAAAACAATATTAAGAGTAATGTTTTTCAGTTTGCATACAAATATGTTTACACAGACGGAGAACATTCTGCATTATCTCCTTATAGCACTCTTTCTGTTTCTAGCTCTCAATACAAGGACGGCTTTATTACAGATAGCGCTAAAAACTTTTTTAATCAAATAAATGTTTTTGTAAAAAACTCAACAGCTGACGTAAAAGAGATAAGGGTATATGCCAAAGAATTAAACACTGGCACTTTTTTTCAAATAGAAAACCTAGACAACAACGTTTCTGGCGGTGTACAAACAGCAAAGTTTTCTAACAACAAAATTGGAGTACCATTAAGTATTGATGAGGTAAATAAAGTTTATGATAACGTTCCTCAAAAAGCTAAATCTCTGTCTATAGCAAACAACAGACTTATGTTTGGTAACTATAGTGAAGGATATTCAAATGTTAGCACTAATGTTGATACTGTTGTAAATTATGAAAACACACCATTAGTATACAACATACCTGTAACCATATCTACCGCTATCGGTGTTGTTGCTGAGTTAAATTTTTCTGATATACCATCTGTTGTTCTTGAAGCATCTAAGATATATTTAAACTTTACTTTCTCTATAAAGAATTTAAAGATAAGTGAAATGGATGTTTTTGCCTTGGCTAACAATACAGCTATAGATGGCTATGTAAAATATAAAGACTCAAACAACTCTACAGACATAGAGACAAAGCAATTTCAATTAAGCGTAGTAAAAGCTAGTACAGGTATTAAAGGAGATTTAAATGACATTTTAATTAAAGAGGTTGTTGATATCCCTGCGGGAAGCACTATAGCACAAGTAAAACAATTAGTTCAAGATAAAATTGGATTAAAAAAGCATTACTCAATGATGACACCTATAAAAGGTGAAGATGCTTACTCTATTTTAAATACCTCTGGAAGTACTCCATTTACCACTCAGTCGGGTAGGTTTGAAGGACGTATTGAATTTAAAATGTCTAATTCTACAAGTTCGGGTAATAAAGAGCTATACAATCTAAGACCAGAAAGAGCTGAATTACAGTTAGTAGATTTTTTTAAAAGTGGTTCTAAAAAAGTTGACATTATTGAAACGTCAACCATTGTATTAGATTTAACTGCTCCAGAGTTTGCAGTTAGAAGAGGATTTATATCGCTTACTAAAAAAATATTTAATGGTGGTACATTTTTAAATAGTGACTTTGATTATGGTCGCTCTTTTAAAGCTGGCTCATCTCACAAACTAGGACTGTTATATTTTGATGACAGAAACAGAGCGAGCGGAGTACAAGAGTTAGACTCTGTACATGTAAAACATTTTAATAGCAGAACAGATGAAAACGGCTTAAAAGGAAAGTCTTCAATTGTAGCTAGAATATCACACAATGCTCCTGCTTGGGCTAAAAAATGGTCTTTTGCTTACACTGGTATTGGAGAAAAAGAACTAAAACTTTTTTATTCTGTAAACGGGGCTTTTGTGCCTAAGTTTTTTCCAGAAAACTCTGGTCTTTCTGCGTACAATAAAACTATATATCTTTCTTTAAATGGATTGTTTGGTAAGAATAGTAGCTATACAAAAGTTTCTGGAGCGGATATTGAATACAAATTTGAAAAAGGAGATAAGTTAAGAATAGTAAGTTTTGACGGAGGCACTAGTCCTTATGAGTTTGATGTATTAGGTTTTAAAACACTTAACGAAGATGTAGATTCAAATCCAATACTAAGTCAGATAACTAAAAACTCTATTGAAGCTACTACTGGTGAGTTTTTAATAATTAAAGAAAACACAGAAGCTTTAGGGTTAAGCTCTGATGCAATTATATCTAACACAAGCAATTGGTTTTCTAATTGTATTATTGAAATATACAGGTCTCGCAAAATACCAGACGAAAAAGTATACTATCAGATAGGCAAGACTCACGATATTACAAATGGTCAACACATAGGAGAAACAAGACCATCTAGCCTAAGTATTTTTATAGACAACGTATCTATATACAATGGAGATAAACTACTTTACTCTTTAGACAAGTTATTTAAGGGAGACACTTTAGTAACTAGCTCTGGTAACATTGTAGTAGGCAACACTTGGTACTACGGTGGGTATTACTACGCTTACTTTAACGACAAAAATGTACCTGCCTTGCCTAATGATGTTTATAACAACGTAACCATAAATGAAACAGATGCTGTTGTTTCTATAAATCAAGGAGATGTTCATTTTAGACCTAGAGCTTTATTTGCAATAAACAATCAAATAACAGATGAAGAATTTAAAGAGGCTAATACTTACAATGCTATAATTGATTACATTGAAGACTATTCTGTTTCTGATTTTTTTGACTCTAAATCTTCATCCATAGGCAAGCCTTTTGCGTATATACCAGATGCAAAGACAATAAAAAGAAAAGCATCTATAACGTATTCTGACGCATTTGTTATAGACTCAGACAGACTTAACTTAAGCTCTTTTAATTTAAGTTTAGCAAATTGGTCTGATTTAGACATGTCTCATGGAGGCATAGATAGATTAATTCCTAGAGGAGATGCGCTAACAGTTCTTCAAGAAAGTAAAGCTTCTCAGCTACCAATAGGAAGAAACCTAATTGAATATGCTAGTGGAGACGCTGGAGTAACGGTTTCTAAAAACGTTCTTGGAGTGCCTTCATATTATGCTGGCGATTTTGGAACAGCTGGAAACCCAGAGTCTGCCGTTGAGCGCTTTGGTGTTGTCTACTATGCGGATGCTAAAGCTGGAAAAGCTATAAGACTGTCCGCTGACGGGATTACTCCTATTAGCGAGAAGGGAATGGATAGTTTTTTCCAGGACAGCTTTAAAAGAATGCTAGAGTCTTCATCAAGTATAAAACTAATTGGAGGGTTTGACCCAGATAATGGAGAATACATACTTACCGTAGAGCCTAATTATGTGTCTAGCGTAACCATAGGTTCTGATGTTTATGAAGTTTCTGTGGACGCTGATGATAACGTTATAGCAAATCAAATTAATTACACTAGCAACACTATAATATGGAACTCTTTAGGTTCTTTGTGGAATGTATATTGTGGAAACTGGGAAGATGCTGGTAACGGTGTTATATTTATTGACCAATTAAACACAGGCGGTGGCATATTTATAGATGATGAATTAGCTGGCTCTTCAGCTACTATAACAATAGTAATAACAGACTCTTCTTATAGTTTTAGCGCAATAGGCCAAATAAATCTGTCTACCAATGTTATTACATTTCCGTCTACAACCTGTGGTGAAGAAACAATAACCGTAGGAACAAGTGAGCAAGAAAACTCTGGGTTTACAATTGCCTACAAGCATAAAGAAGGTGTATGGGGTAGCAAGTATAGCTTTAAACCTACTAACTACGTAAACATTAACAACGAACTATATAGTTTTAATAATAATGATTCTGGCCTTATGTGGAAACACAATGTAAATGAGACTAGAAACAATTTTTACGGTACTCAATACAGCTCTATGTTTGAATCTGTATCTAACTATAATCCTTCAATGGTTAAAGTGTTTGAAGCGTTAGGAATAGAAGGTAGTGGCACTTGGAGTGGATTATTAACAAACCTTACTCAGAGCACAACATTAGGCACAACAGACTTTGAGATTAGAGAAGGAAATAGATATGCTATGATTCCTAGAGATACACTTGTATCTACAGGTCATCAGGTATATTTAGGTAAGGTTGAATCTATCTCTGGAGATAAAATTACATTTACCACACCTGTAAACACTTTACCTTTTGTAGTAGGAGATGATTTGTATACAGCTTCAGGTTCAGTACTTACAGACACCACAATGAATATAGCTGGAATTACAGGTAGAAAAACTATTCAATGTTCGTCTACAATATCTAATATAAATGTAGGAGATAACATATTTGTACAGCACGACTCTAGAGTAGATGGAGACCCAATGAGAGATGTGTTCCTTAAAATAAAACTTACAAGTTCTGACACGACACCGTTTGAAGTTCACGCGTTATCGTTAAGTTACGATAGGTCTAGACTGCACAATGATAGAGTCAACTAAAAAGATTAAATTTGCACTATGAAGTTAAAACGATTTGAAGAGGGTGGTTCTTTTACTGAGCTTGGCGGCTCAATGGACATCGTAGGTGGTGCTGTAAAAAGTATATATGGCTTAAAACAGCTTAGAGAGGCTAACAGAGAGTACGATAGAGCTAAAGCTGCTGCTCCCTCATTAGAGACCCCCGCACAGTTTTACGAAAACTATAAGAACGCTTACGACTCTGAATTAGCGCGTATTGAAACAGACGCTATACAGGGCAATCTTGCAACCTCAGTACAAGCATTACAAGGCGCGGGTGGTCGTGCATTGGTAGGTGGTCTTGGCGCTGCTACAGCACAGGCACAGAACTCTCAGAATCGCATGCTAGCTCAAGAGCGTCAGATGCGTATGCGCGCAGGACAAAGTTTAGCTAGAGCTGAGGAAGCTGCAATTAACAGAAAAGAAAAACGCAGCCAGACAGAATTACTACAAGCTCAACAAGCTGCTGCTGCTGCAAGACAAAACATTGTAGGGGGAATTACTGATGTAGCTACAGGAGCTATGGCTGGCGGGTTTAAACCAATAGGAAAAGCCGTAAAGGGCGCAGCAGGTTTTTTAGCGGATACTCCAGCTAAGTTTAGTCAGTTCATGACTGATAGACAAATTAAAAAAACCCGTGATGCTGTTGGTGGGTTTGGCTTGGGAGAGACCAATGAAAACATGCAGAATTTTATTTTAAATCAGAACGCTCGGATTCAAGATGTTGGTCAAAGCTGGCAAGACTATGGATTGAGAAAAAACATGGAAAGCATGCAATCTGGTTTAAAACAGCCAATTTCTATTACAGGTGAAATTTTAGACAGACCTGCGTTAATGCAGCAACAACTTCTTGAGGAGCAAACAGCTAAGGCATTACCACCTCAAAGCACCACTGCAAACAGAGTGGGAACTGGCGGAAGCTGGGGCGGGGGAAGTACTGCATCTGGAATCCCTTCAGACCAAGAAATGCAATTTAGACTTGGAGAAATTCAATCAACATCATACAATCCAAATGGATTTATTGACCCTATAACAGGGCAGTTTATTGCAGCTCCAAATGCAGGAGCAGGCTTTGACACTGGTATAAAATCTATCCCTGGCACTTACAAGCAGGGGGGAATGATGACAAATGGCAGCTTTAGTCACAGCTCTAACCCTATAGACATCGTTCAGAATGGTGTTAAAGTTGGAGAAGCTACTGGTGGTGAGTACATTTTAAATCCAGAACAAGCCGCAAAAATTAAAAAAGAAAGTTCATTTGCTAGAAAGTTATTCAAGCAGTTTGAGAAAAAAGCTAAAAGCAATAAGTAATGGCAGCATTAGACCCTAACGTATACAAGACTCCTAGTTTTACTGAGCTTGGAATGAAGAAAGACAAGCAGGTAGCAGCTGAAAGAGATTTTAGAGCTAAAGAAACATCAGCAACAGGTGCTGAGGCCGCCTTTGGAACTGCTCAGTATGAGTTAACTGGAGTAAGAAAAGATGTACTGCAGGGCGCTTACGATACGTTTAGTGAAGCTGCCGTAAGATATCAGAAGAGTGGTTCTGATGCTGATAAAAAAGCTATGAGAGACTTAGCTAATAAAGTGAATTTCTTTTCTGGCGCAGGAATGGCAATGCAGGGTGAGTGGAATAACACTTATGCTACGGCAAAAGCAAACGAATTTGCAGGATACGCTGAAAGTCCAGAGTCTATTCAAGAAAGGTATAACAACAGGATGTTTGATAAGACTGAAGTCAAGACAGAAAACGGACAGATTCTAGTCAAAGAAGGAGATAAATTTGTACCTGCAGAACAGTCTTCATTTTTTTCAAGCAAGATAAACCCTAACAATTCTTTTTTACTTCCTAAAGCTGTTCAGACTGGCAAGTTTGTATTACCTACTTCTTATACTGAAGAGATAAAAGGAGTACTAAAATCTTCTTCAAGCCCAGAACAAGCTATATCTAAGGCAACATCTGAGTTTACACACAGACTTAAGAACGACCCTGCCTTTAGACAAGATGTAGGCATGCATTACGCTATTAGTGAGTTAGGTATTATTGACGGAAAGCAAGGCATATCTAGAGATGATGTCAGGAAGGTAGAGGAACGTATGCAAGATGAAGACTTCTTTAACAAAGCTGTTGAGTCTTACCTAGGCAATATTGAGTCTACCATCAAAAATACTATGGGAGGCTCTGCTATACAGTCTAACCCATCTTACATTGAGTCTGTAAAGGTTGGAGAGTCAACTCAAGACGTAGAGATGTTTGCTATTGAAAAAGTAGGGGACATTCTAGGTGTAGGTATGGCTGAGGATGGAGCATTCTACATTAGCAAACAAATAGCATCTGGTGTACCCCCGCAGACTGTTAAGGCTTCAGAAGCTGAGTTAGCTCAGATTGAAAGAAAACTAGGTGTGTCTGTTAGAGGGATGAAGAAAGAAAAAGGAGCTTTAGAAAAAGCGGGAGATTTTGTTAAAGATTTAGCTGTTTCAGTTCCAGAGTCTTTAGGATTAAAATTTACAGAAGAAACAAAAGAAGTGAAGCAGATGCTTCCATCAATGCAAGAAATAAAAGGAACCGAAGGTGATGGACTAGGTCTAGGATTTACTTCGCAGACAGGTAGAGCAGCGCCATCTGATTCTTCTCCTGCAAAAAAGGGTGAGGCTCTTCTTCCTAATTGGTACTACGATAACTTAATTAAGTTTGAAGGTGGTGTATCTACAGACAAAGATGATAACGCCTGGGCATTAAACCCAGACGCTCCTAAAGTAAACGGTAAACGCGCACATACAAACAGAGGTGTTCAGTGGAACGTTTACAAAAACTACGCTGAGAGAAACAACATTCCAGAATCAGACTGGGAACAAGATTTCTTAAAGATGTCTGAAGACACAGCTAAAAACATTGTAGATGATTACGCTGAAGCATCTGGAGCATCTAACTTCCAAGACCCAGTGCTACGCTCGTTCTTTACTCAGAACTCATGGGGTACAGGAAAAGTATGGGCCGCAGATTTTAAGGGAGGTAGAAGCAAGGACTATAGAGCAATACTAGACTGGCTGCAAAGTGAGACTGGATTAGATTTTCAAAACACTGGAAAGATAAACGCAGAGGAAGCTAAAGCTATTGAAGAACTTTATAGCAAAGACCCAGAAACATTCATCAAAGAGTTTGCCAAAAAGAAAGAAGCGCATTTGAAAACCCTTGACGACTATAAAAAATTCGGTAAAGGTTGGATTAACAGACTTAAAGAACTGGAGTCTGAAGCTTTAGCCTCTATATAGTAGACTAAAAATCAGTATCTTTGCTCAATACAAAGAGTAAAGAATATGTCTGAATCTCCAGAAGAAAGAATGGCGAACAATAAGGTCTACTCTGTAGATGCTTTCGCTGCTGGTATAAAGTCTAATCATCCCGAATACGCTGAGATTGATAATCAAGAGCTAGTGGGCAAAATGCTAGAGAAGTACCCACAGTACCGCTCTCAAGTAGACTACGCCCCAACTGGAGGATGGCAAGACGAGACTCCTAAAAAAAAAGATTCTACGGAATTACCTTCTGCTGGGGAGAACAAACCTACAGACTCGGCATTACCTACTGAGGCTCCTAAACGCGATGCGTTTAAGATAATAGACAATGACCCGATGGAACTTAGCAGACTCTGGAACAGAGCTATTGCTGGTTCTGAAACAGGTAAGATTGCAGCTCGCTCATTCTATGGTGGTTCTATTGACTTTGAAGAACTAGCTTATTACAACAAGGTACTTAACGATAATGCACCGAAAGCTGAAGACTGGCTTGCAGGTGACGAAGAAAACGTTGTAGGTAGCTTTCTGCTTGACATCGTAAGAACAATACCAGAATCTCTTATCGGATTAGTAGACTCGTCTATATCTCCAGAGGCCGCTGCTTCTGCAGGTGCAGGCGCTGCTGCTGGTGCCGCTGTTGGTACTGTTTTCGCTCCTGTTACAGCTGCTGCTGGCGGGGCTGCTGGTGCTGCATTTGCTGGTTCTGGTATGCTTACTTTCGGTAGCACTCTTCTCGGTAAAATAGCTGAAAACGGAATTGATATTACCAACCCTAAAGCTCTTGAGGCTGCATGGAATGATGAGGAGCTTATGGCTCCATTGGTAAAAGAGTCTGCAACTAAGGCTGGTATAGTTGGTTCTTTTGACGCTTTGTCCGCAGGTCTTGGAGGCGCTGTAGCCAAAGGTGTGGCTAAAACAGGAGCCAAAAAAGTTGCTGCAGAAATAGCTGAGTATACTGTTGAGGGTTCTTTAGGAGCTTCTGGTGAGGCTCTAGGTTCTCTTGCTGCAGGTGATGAGATAAACTGGAGAGACGTTGCCTTAGAAGGTCTTGCAGACCCCGCCGCTGGTATCTCTGGTCGGTTAGTAAAGTCTTTGTCTACAAGTCTTCAAGGTAAGCTTGATGCTGATGAGCAGGAGATGCTTAACAAGTTTGAAAAAGACCCTGCAGACTTTGACAAGAAGATGAAAATCTTTAAGGTTGAAAACGCAGGTGTATCAAAGGAGATAAAAACTCAGATTGAAGAGTTAAACGGAGCGTTAAAAACAGCGCCCAAAAAACAAAGAGCTACAATACTTAAGGAGATACAGAAGCTTGAGAAGAAAAGAACTACTCTTCAGAAGGAATCTCTTGACGCGTTAGACAACATGTCTGAAGAGGACCTAACAGCTTTAAGTACTCTAGCAGAAGAAATTACAGAGCTTTCAGAGTCTACCAAGAGTGAAGAGATGACAGACTCGCAAAAAGCAGCTGTCGGGAAAATAGTAGAACAAAAAAGCAAAGAGATAAAAGCAATAAGAGACAAGTCTAAAACTGTAGACGAAGCTCCTGTTGCTACGGAAGAGCCTGTTACTGAGACTCCTGTCGTTGAAGAACCTGTTGCTGAGGTTACAGAAGAAACACCTGTAGTCAAAAAAGAAAAAGCACCTAAAGTAGAAAAGGTTAAAAAGCCTAAAGAGGAAAAAGTTAAAACTCCTGTTGCTGAGGAACCAAAGGTTACAGAAGAAGAATCAAAAGCTAAACTAGAAGCTGTCGCTAAAGTTAGAGCTGCGGCACCTAAGTCAAGATACTCTGGTGTAAAATCCCGCATGAAAAGCACTGAGCGTGGGTACAAAACTGTTATTGAAAAAACAGACAAGCGCACAGGCAAGGTTACCTCTTATGAGGGGGATGTATTTGTAAACCCTAAGACAGGCAAGGTTACCCATACGGTAACTGAATTTGTTGATGGCAAAAAGAAAGGTGAAGCAAAGTCATACAAGGATGTAAAGTCTTTCCGTGACGCTATTAATAAAAAGATTAAAGCAGGAGCTAAAGAAGGCGAGGCATTTGCTCGTGAGTATGACGCATCTCCAGAAGGTAAGTCTGCAGCGGAGTCTGCTCGTGTAGTAGAGTTTGCTGAAGAAAAAACTAAAGCCCCTGTTAAGTCTAAAAGAGTTGTAGAGAAAGTAACCTACAAGAGAGATGGTAAGGTTGTAGAGTTAAAGATTCAAGTCAACGGTTCTAACAGACAGCGTCAACTACCATTTGCTACGGTAACTAATGTGACTGAAGGTAGTAATCCAAGAAGGTTTGAAACTAAACAGCAATACGATAAGTTTAGAAACGAGCAGTTGGCTAGACGCACTGATGTTAAGGTTGAGACCATTTCTGAAACCGTAATGGAGAAAGATGCTGAAGGCGTATTTGTAAAGTCTGAAGCTCCTACAGAAGTTAAAGGCGTATTTAAAAAGCCAGTACCAGTTACAAAGGGTACTACTAAAACTCAGCGTAAAAGAACTACACGTAAGCCATTCCAAGCCGTAGTACATGCTCAAGTTCCACAGGAAAGCAGAGTATACATTGTAAGAGATGGTAAAGGCAACGACAGACTATTCCAAAAAACTATCGGTAAGGATGGAGAGTTCGCTACTTACGAGGTAGAAGAGAAGACCTTTGCGGGCGGTGTTAAACGCTACGAAATCAAAGAAGGTGCTAAAGGGTATGATGGTCAAGGTCAATTCCTAAAAGCATTACGTGAAGAAACAACTACTAAGAAAGAAGTCAAGGCTGAAGCACCCACTAAAAAAGAGGTAGAAACTAAAGCTGAACCTAAGAAAGAAGCGCCTAAGAAGAAGGTTAAGCCCCCAATGAACGCTAAGTCTAAAGCTCAAATGGAAGCGGCGCAGAAAAGAGCTTCGGAACTTAAAGCCATGAAGCAAGAGAATGTCATGCTTGACAACGGGAAAGAATACACCGTTTACGAAGATGGCACTATTCTTAACAAAGACACTGGCGTTGAGGTTAAACCAACGGGAGTTACAGGTAAGAAAGTTTTAAAACAACAAAAGCAAGAGTTAATTGATGCTGTAAACGCATACAATAAATCTAATACTCCAAAGTCTACAGAAAAACAAGGCGTTGGTGTGGACCAAAGAATAGAGTTTGAGCCTTCAGAAGGAGAGTCTATTGTTTTTTACACAAGAATGAGGGGTGATAAAGTTCTTTACGAAAAAACAGACACAAGGGCTGGGTACACAGGGTCTGCTCAGTTGACTATATACGATACAAGAGAAAAATGGGAGTCAGCGATTAAAAGAGCTGAAAAGAAAGACAAAAAAATAAGCGACAATAGACAGTCTAAAGGAAAAAGATTCACGACTGAGGAAAGAGAAGCCGCTAATAAATCTTTGCGTGAAGGTAAAATGTATGATTTATCTGAAAAACCATTTAGCCCTACTACCGAAGAGGAGGTAAACTCTATGAGCTTTGAAGAGCTTAACGAAGCTTATTCTGGTGTTCTTTCTATTTTTGTTAATGAAAGATTTTTATCTAAGCTGATAGATAAGTATGTAACAAAATCAAAAAATACTCCAAGAAAACTTGTTTTATGGTATCAGAAATACGTTGACTCATCATTTAAACAAGACAGCTTTAAAGGTTATGAAACTCCTGTAAGAAACCTTATGCCATTGTCTGAGAGGTTGGCTTATCTTTTGCAGGATGACGCTGCTGGCTCAAGTGTTAAAGCTGTCGGGGAGGGCATTTCAAACCTTAGAGAAGGATTCAAAAAAGCTGGATTAAACTTAGATGAGGTTGCTCGTCAATGGTATATTGAAAACATAATCAATAATAAAGAACGTTCTCAATTAGGTTCTGAATTAACACCTAAAAAGAGAAAGGTGTTAGCTTCTGTGGCTAAGGCAAAACAAATACTTAAGACTTTTGCTCCAAGTGTCGTTTTAATTGTTCACGAAACAAACAGGTCATTCAACGATGCTATGGCTAAGAATTCTGTTAATGGTGCTTCCAACGTGAAAGAAGGTGGTAGATTTATTCAAAACAAAAACACAAACATCAAAGAGATTCATATCAACCTTGAAAATGCCACGGAAACCACTGCAGTACACGAGGCTTTCCATGCTTTCTTTGATAATGCTTACGCACAAGACCCTAAAACAGCAAACGCACTTGCAAACAGACTTTACTCAGCTTTAAAAAGAGGTAGTAAACAAGACAAGCAGATTGCAAAGAAACTTAACGAGTTTAAGAAAAGATACTCAGACCCTAATGTACAGTCTGAAGAAATGCTAGCTGAGCTTGCAGGTATAATGTCTGAAGCTGAAAACGTATTGTCAAGGCCGACTCTAAAAAAATTAGCAGACATCATCAAGGACTTTATTATTCGTCTTGCTAAGAAATTAAACATAGACAATAGGATAGTTAGACTTCTTGAGTTTGATGCAAATCAAAGAGCTGATGAAAACTTAGCTGTAGAGTTTATGAAGGGATTTGTAAATGCTGTTGAAGAATCGTCTGCTAACCCTCTTGAAAATCCTTTATCAAGTATGCCTAGATTCAAATCTCAAGATTTGAACTTAAGCGATTTAGTTAAGGAGATGTCTGAACTAACGGAAGACTACAATACTGAAATTGGTGGTTTTAAATTAGACTTTTATCAGAACACTAAAATAATCAAGAAGGCTATAAAGAGCGGACAGATTACAACAGGTCATAAAATGTCTGAACTAAACGACAAGATGTTCATAATGCATCAGCCAGACAACGCTGCGGTAAACGTCATAAAAGACCAAAACGGAAACGTAGTTGCTCAGACTCTTGGTGGTTTTTTATTCCCGCTTAAGTTTGATGGTGCTTTTTGGGCATCCACACGTTCGGCTGCTGAGAAGATGGCATCCGACCTTAACTCAATGCTTGCTCTTAATGGTAAAATCAGAATGGTTCTTACCGCTGCACCTAAAGACAAAATGATGTCTTCAACGGTAGCGGCACGTAATGTACAGAGCATTGTAGACAACTACGCAGAAAGAATTGGATGGAGCGAAAAGAACAAACTATCATATCAGAGAAAAAGATATGACCTATCTGTTAGAATGTTTGAAAAGTATTCTCTTCTAAACCAAAAACAACAGAGTGGCGCTAAACTTACATCAACGGAAAAACAAACACTAGGATATCTTAAATCTTATTTCTCGGCTTTAGGCGATGTTGGTTTAATTAACACTACCCAACTTAAAAATGGTAAAATAAAACTTATCAAAAAGAAGTTTAAAACTTCTGAAGAGTACAACAAGCTATTCAGCGAGGTAAAAGATGCTGATGTTTCTGCATTCCCTGTTAGAAAAGAACTTTCTGACGTTACTATCGGTGCTTTTGTTAAGAGCTTGTCCGACTCTAATAGAGCTAAGATGACTGAATTCGGATACTCTAAAAGAGTTACAAAGAAGGAAGTAAAAGACGCTCTAATTGACATGATGACAGAACCGTATGTAGGCCGTATTGAGAGCGGTATGGCATATGCTGTTATTGAAGCGGATGGTGTTGTAGAAGCTGTAGAAATGAAAGGGGAAGGGTCTCATCCTTCTTATCCTTATCAAATAAAACTTGCAGACTCATCTAAGTCTGTAGCAGTTAAGATTCTTGATAACCCAGAAAACCCTTTCTCTGATGCAAATATATATGATGTATCTAAGGATAATGAGTTCAATGTAGGTGAATACATAAAAACACCAGAGCAACTTGAATCAATGTCTGAAAAGGATAGGAGCTTCTTCAATAAGGTCTACAAAGATTTTAAAGACATTGTGTACCCTTCAAGCGGTATTACACAGATGATTATAAGAAATCCTTCAAAGAACACCATAAACAACATCAACGACAACATATACAGCAAAGTTGCCTCTTACAAGAACATTGAGTCTTATAAAAAATCAAGAGAGGATAATAAAAACAAGTACGCTGATAAAAAAAGAAAGATTCAAGAGCGTTCACAGTTATCAGAAGATGAGAAAAATTTATTTGACTCGCAAGAATCTACTGAAACTAACACTAATTTGTTCGCAAAACTAAAGTCACGGAAAGGACTTCGTGATATGTTTGAAGGTCTGGGTCAGTTTGCCGAAGATAAAGGATTGGTTTTCACAGACACACAGAAGAAGGTTCGTACTTTCCTTGAGTCTATGAATAGTCAGCTATCTTTCTCGGCGTTAGCAGTTAGAAAGCACGCCGCTAGACTAAGAAAACTTACTAAGACCCCAGAGGCTTTAGCTGAGGTACGTGCATATATTACCGAGTCTAACCCAGAGGCAAAGCAAGCTATAGCAGAAAGAATTGAGAAGATGCCTAAAGGCGATGCAATTATTGCAACTGCAGACTCAATGAGAGCTATGATAGATAATCTGTCCCAGGTGTTCCTGGATAATCCTATGTTTGACAGTCTCCCAGAGAAAGCATTCAAAGAGGTACAGTCTTACAAGTCTAAGGAAGGCAAGACTATGTATCGTGTAGTGAATACTAAGACAGGTGGAATAATTGATTCCGACTTAACTAAAGCAGCCGCAGAGAAGGTTGCTGACGCTCCCTCTATAAAAGATGCCATCAGAGCCAACCTAGGAAGCTATTTACATACGTCCTACCGCTTCTTCTCTTCTAAAGAGTATAAGATTACAGACAAAGCTAAAAGAAAGGCTTACGAGGCAGAATACGAGGTTGCTAAAATGAGCGAGTTCAAGAAGCTTATCAAAGAAGGTAAGACTCAAGAGGAGGCTCTAGATATTCTGAAGCAACCAGCAACAATAAACAGACTCATTGACGAAGCTACAGAGTCTATCAATAAGTATGTTTCTGAGATTGAAGCCATGCGTGAAGACCCAGACTTTGTGTTTACAGGTTTGTCTGCTAACTCAATTAAGATTCCTAAGACTGCTCTTCAGCAGAAGAAAGGTATCCCAGAGCATATCGCGGAGCTACTAGGCAGAGAGAAAGACCCTGTCAACTCTTTCATTGATACGGCTATGGTTATGCATAAGACTATCTTCAAGACTCAGATGGTTAAGAAGATATCTGACGCATTCGGTGGCGACTTCGTTAAAGATGAGGTTACTGAAGCTGAAATCAATAGCGGTAATTGGAAGAAGGTTAAGGACCAATACTCCCCTATCAATGGTAAGTACGTTAAGACCGAAATCTTTGAGATGCTGCAGAGCAAGCCGTTGCTACAAGCTGAGAACGCAGTACTGAACGCATACTTCAAAGGACTCAAGGTGATGCGTAAGTCTAAAGTTGTATGGAACCTTCCTACATGGAGAAAGAACCTTACGGGTGGTATGTTCTTCATCGCTGCCAATGGTGTGATGAATCCTGCGTTCCTAAAAGACTTTAAGAACAGAATTGACAGAACTAGAAAAGGTGAAGCAAACCCAGAGATTGAGAGTCTGTTGAAAGAAATGTCTGAACTTGGTTTAATTGGTGCTGATGTTAACGCGGGTCTCATTGATGTAAACGATGCGGCTATGAACGTGTTGTTTGATGAAGACTTCAACGGAGCAGAGGCTCACCTCAAGAAGGTTTGGACCAAGGTTAAGAACACTGATGCTAAACTTGCAGAGAAGTACGCTGCTATTGATGATTACACTAAGCTTATCATCTACCGTGTGGAGCGTGAGTCTTTTGCTAAGAAACTCTACGGTAAGGATTACGCTAGTCTGACTGAAGCACAACAGACTAAGGTTCGTGATGAAGCTGGTGAATTCGTTAAGCAGAACACACCTACCTTCTCAAGACTACCGAAGTGGTACATCAACTCATTCTCTAAAGTTCCTTTAGGTGACTTCTTAGGGTTTAAGCTTGAGTCTTGGAGAAGTATCACAGCTAACCTTAGAAATGCTACAGCAGACATTAAGAAGTCTTCTGACCAGAGTCTGTCTGAAGTTCAGAGAAAGGAATATCTGGCAGCTGGACGCAGAAGAATGATGGGTAGTATCGCTACTCTTGGAGCAAGAGCAGTTGTCCCTGCAATACTAACCTCTATGTTCCTAGGCGATGATGATGAAGAAATAGCAGAAGACGCTTTGGCTATCAGACCAGATTGGATGGAAGGTCATAGTCTAATCGTTAAGAACATCTCTGATGACGGAGTCGTTTCTGTGTACAACTATAGCATGGAAGACCCTTATGGTGAGATATCTGATGCCCTGATGGGTGACCTGACGGGATTTGCAGACTTCATGAGTCCGAACATGTTTGTTAAGCTTGCGGTACACCTGACGGAAGGAAGAGATGCTTACGGTAGAGATTTGTATGACAAGTCTGACCCAGCGGCTTCTAAGTTTGCTAAGATTATGGGCTACACAACTAAGTCTATGATTATGCCGCCTTCATTGGTCTCAACCGCAAAGTATCAAGAGAATCAGATGCTTATCAGAGATTACAAGTATAATCTAGGTCAGCAGTTCTACTTTACTGCACGTGAGTACACGAAGGGTAAACCTTATAACGAGCTAAAAGGCAGAGCTAGAACAAACAGACTTGAAGCTCTTGACGATGTTAAGATGATGTATGATTCTGTTTTACGGGTTGCGCAACACAAGGGGAACGCATCTATGATGGTTAGCGCGAACAAAGTCCTCAACAGATTTAACAAGATTGAAAGAGCGTATATTCGTGGTGGATTTTTAATTGAAGAATAAATAAACAAACGATGAAAAAACTAATAACAAAAATTATGAGCTTTAAAGAGATTTTTAAAACAGACAATAGCTACAACGAAAAGACTATCATTGGTTTCTTGTCTTTTGCGGTAATGGTGAT